>Ga0272442_10004707_pt1 | contig 18517 bp, 14 predicted proteins | sample SSMForm2O_FD_200262 | JGI IMG/M metagenome (GOLD analysis project Ga0272442, IMG submission 200262) | Marine sediment archaeal communities from Little Sippewissett salt marsh, Falmouth, MA, United States - SSM-Form-2O | ecosystem: Environmental > Aquatic > Marine > Wetlands > Sediment ... | reverse complement strand
GCCGCCCACGCCGATCAGGCTTTCCTGGATGCCGCTACCCAGCCCCTTGGTTCGGATCAAGGCCAGGGCGTAATAAGAACTCATCATATAGCCGGCGCCGCCGCCGATGCCAAGAAGGGCAAATCCAAGTAGGCTGAGAGAATAGGACTGCGCCATCGCGATCAGCACCAGCCCGACGGCCACGATCCCGGTGTAGAACCACAGTAACCCGCGCCCGTAATGCCAGAACGTTGTGTTCGCCAACAACAGAAAAATGAGCAGCTGTCCCGCCATGCGGGAAACATGGAGAAAACTTTGAGCCATCTCGCCCATGCTCTCATCGGCGACCTTGGGAAAAAGATACAGGACGAGCGCTGCCAGGAAGTAACTCAGACAATTAATCGTGTACCCTTCAAGAACAAACTGGCGCGCTTTTCTCGGATCAACGTCGTTTTCCTGCGCCTCAAAGCGACCGTGGCGGGGCTTGAATACGAGCAGAAAGCCGAACATACCCACAGCCAGCGCCGCCGCGCCGTAAAAAGGCGTCGCCGGTCCGAGATGCTCAAAAGCCCAGCCACTGACGCCGAAGCCGGTGAGAATGCCAAGCGTCCAGAAGACGTTGTAACCGCCGAGGAGACCCGAAAGAGCCTCTTGCTCCGAGGTTTCTGCCATCCAGGCCATTAGCGGCGGCCAGAAGAAACTCGTCGCCAGCGAACGGCAGAAACTCACCCCACACAGCGCGGCGATCGAGCCGACCTGAGGCGTGATCAGATAGGCCAGCGTGAGGCCTGCTACAGCAATCAGGCACATTCGCCGCCGGCCAAGCCGCTCCGACAGCAGGCCGGTCCAAACGCAAGGTAAGGCATACCCCAAGGCATTGGCCGCGCCCAGCGCCCCCATTTGCATTTCACTGGCTCCCAGCACCGACGCGGCCAGAAAAGCCTCGGCCAGAATCGCCATAAAATTCACACAGTCCACGGTGAACGCCGACAGGTAAAAGAAAATTCGGTTGGATACGGCAATCTGCTGCATTGAGTCGAATCGCTCCAAAACGAGATAAACCGAAAAATGGCAGGGCGCGGTGCCCGGCTCGGCCGAGATTGCCGAATTGTACTCGAATCTCGCCCCAAGGGGAGAATTATCTTTTCAAACACGCCTGAAAGTCTTCAGAAGATCCCTTTTGACACCGGCATCAAATTGAGATAGGATTAATGATGGTTGCGCTGGTAAGTTGGCTGGATTGTCGGAGGGAAGCGTCCCCGTGCCATTCGCGCGGTGACCACATCGTTTGGTCGTTCATCCTGAATCGATTCTCAATGTTTCAGGCAATTAATGAAACCGAAAGATCCGAGATCAAATCAGGTTGTGGGGATATTCTCATCCGCCCTGTCTCGGTGGTTTCCCGACGAAACATCGAGGCGGAATCCAAAGAACCTTCGTTTATGTCAGAGCAGTTCGGCTGACTCGACGAGTCACGGCCTGAGTCAAGACTCTCGACGTTGGAGGAGAACTTCATGAAGACACGCTGGCTTGCAATTTCAACCATCCTTGGCCTGTCTCTGATTGCGCTGGCGCCGGCCTGGAGCCAAGCGCCGCAGCCTCAGGTCGCGCCTCCGGTCGTAAGAGATATCCCCCCCTTGCCGCCGCGCACCGGGTTCATTCCTCCCGCCTTCGATCTGTCTCACCTTCAACACACAACGGGCAGTAGAAAACCGATCGCCCAGCTGCCAGCGAGTTTCGACTGGCGAAACCCCGGAGCGCCGTATTCGGGCAGTATGATCAGCCCGGTAAAAGATCAAGGAGTCTGCGGAGCCTGCTATTCCTTCGCTTCGCTGGGCAGCTTCGAGTCCAAGATTCTCATCGACGGCAGCGCCCTGTACGACCTGTCGGAGAATCACGCCAAGGAATGTTATTTCACGGATCCCAACTGCGGAGGAGGCAACAATTATCAGATGGCCTGCCTGTTTTCACAGCTCGGAACGCAGCTGGAATCCTGTAACGCCTACGTCGCCTCGAACACGGTCTGTAATACCGTCTGCCCTTACCAGCAGACGTTGCTCGACTGGTGCATCATCTCGGGCGGCACGGTTCCATCCACCACGCTGTTGAAGACCTACATCCAGAACAATGGCCCGGTCTATACGACTCTGTACGTTGGGACGGGTCCGGGAAATCCCTGGTACGACGAGTTCGCCGCTTATGACGGTTCCTATGGCCTTTCCACGACTTCAAGCGGCTCAATCAATCACGCCGTGCTCATTGTCGGCTGGGACGATAGCCAGTCCTACGATACTGGCAACAACGGCTCGATCGACGGATACGGCTGCTGGATCGTGAAGAACAGCTGGGGAACCGGATGGGGCGGCACGTGCGGCTTCGGCGCCGAAAGTGGCTACTTTTATATGCGCTACGCCAACGCGGACATCGGTCAATGGTCCTCGTTTCTGGACGGCTGGCAAAGCTACGACACAAACGGCGGAATTCTCTATTTCGACGAGGCTGGTTGGGGAAATATCGCCTGGGGATGGAGTAACGTCACGTGCTGGGCGCTTTGCCGCTACGCCGCAACTTCGGACGTGAAGGCGACCGCGATTGAGTTCTGGACAAACGATCAGACAACTGACGTGGACGTTTACCTCTATAACGGTTTTACAACCCCTGCGGGTACCCTCGGGACCCTTCTGACCAGCTCATTGAATCATTCTTTCACCGAAGCCGGTTACCACTCGGTCTCAATTACTCCCTCGGATATCGGCCCGAGCTCCAATCCGGAGGCGGTGGCCGTGATTAAAATCACGAACTCCAGTTACACGTCGCCGATTCAAGCCGACTGGGGCAACGGCAGCCCCCCCCTCGAAACAAACCGGTGTTACATCAGTTCCACCGGCGCAAACGGCTCTTGGTGGGAAACGAGTACGCATGCCACTTATCCTTCGGATATCGGCGTTCGTATTCGAACATCTACTCAGGTTGATACACCGACACCGACTCCAACAAGGACCTCGACCCCCACGGCCACGTTTACACCGACGTTTACCTTTACACCGACGTTCACGTCGACTCCAACATTCACGTTTACACCAACTTCAACATTTACCCCGACGCTCACGCCGACCCCGACGCCAACCGTGGATCCCAGCCTGATCTGGGTCGATTTCGATTACAGTGGAACCGAGATAGGAACGGCCACCGAACCCTTCAATACCCTGGCGGAAGGAGTTGCCGCGGTCACCCCGGGCGGCACCATCCGGATTAAAACGGGAGTATCCGATGAAGTCATCGATATTACCAAAGAAGTCCGCCTGGAAGCCCCGGAAGGCGAGGTCAGGATTGGAGTGGATTAGAGAGGAACAACCCTGGATCAAGAATTGCCAAAGGGTAATGTTTTGTTTGGATTGATGGAGGGATAGGACTGCCTGCTCGTTTGTGGATCGCCTGCCTCCCTGCTGAACCGAGCGACGGCCCGGCCACGGAGTTTTAATTATTCTTATCTCTATAAGTCAGTGTGAGGAGGCCTTCGCTTTCCGGATGCGGGGACGACTGCCCTCTTGATTCGTGTATTCTGGTTAGAATCTCAATGCTTTAAGCCAAACGTTGATCACAATACCGTAAACCAAAGGAGGTGATGCGGAGACGTTCATTCGCCTTGTCTCGATGGTTTCCAAAACGGAGTCTCGAGGCGGAATCCAGAGAACCTTCGTTCTTGCCACAGCAGTCCGGGTGACTTGGCAAGTCACTACTGGAGTATTCACTCTCGATGCTGAAGGAGAACGTCATGAAATCACGCTGTTTTGCACTATCAATCACCCTTTCTCTCGTTCTTTTTACACTGGCGCCGGTCTGGAGCCAGGCGCCGCAGCCCCAAGTCGCGCCCCCGGTGGTGAGAGAAATCCCCCCCTTGCCGCCGCGCACCGGGTTTATTCCCCCCGCCGTGGATCTGTCTCACCTGCAATACACAACGGGCCGGGGAAAACCGATCGCTCAACCGCCGGCGAGTTTTGATTGGCGCAATCCCGGAGCGCCGTATACGGGAAGCATGATCAGCCCGGTAAAAGATCAGGGAGTTTGCGGAGCATGCTATTCCTTCGCTTCGCTGGGCAGCTTCGAATCCAAAATTCTCATTGACGGCAGCGCGCTTTTCAACCTGTCAGAGAATCACGCCAAGGAATGCTACTTCACGGATCCCAACTGCGGCGGAGGCAATAATTACCAGATGGCCTGCATTTTCTCACAGAACGGAACCCAGCTGGAGTCCTGCAATCCCTACATCGCCTCGAACACGGTCTGTAATACGGTCTGCCCCTATCAACAAACGTTGCTCGATTGGTGCATCATCTCGCCCGGTGCGGTCCCCACAAACATGGTGTTGAAGAACTACATCCAGAACAATGGCCCGGTCTATACGACTTTGTACGTTGGCTCGGGTCCGGGAGATCCCTGGTACGACGAGTTCGCCGCCTATGACGGTTCTTACGGCCTCTCCACCACCTACGGCGGAACGGTCAATCATGCCGTGCTCATCGTCGGCTGGGACGACAACCAGTCATACGACACCGGTCACGATAGCACGATCGACGGAACCGGCTGCTGGATCGTGAAGAACAGCTGGGGAACCGGATGGGGCGGCACGTGCGGCTTCGGCGCCGAAAGTGGCTACTTTTATATGCGCTACGCCAACGCGGACATCGGTCAATGGTCCTCGTTTCTGGACGGCTGGCAAAGCTACGACACAAACGGTGGTTTATTATACTTTGATGAAGCCGGCTGGGGAAATATCGCCTGGGGATTTAGCTCCACAACGTGTTGGGCGCTCTGCCGCTACGCCGTAACTTCGGACGTAAAGGCGACCGCGATTGAGTTCTGGACAAACGATCAGACGACCGATGTGGACGTCTATCTCCATAACGGCTTCACAACGAGTACGGGAACCCTTGGGACCCTCCTGACCAGCTCGTTGAACCATTCTTTCAGCGAAGCCGGTTACCACTCGGTTTCGATTACTCCGACGGATATCGGCCCGAGTTCCAATCCGGAGGCGGTGGCCGTGATCAAAGTCACGAATTCCAGTTATGCGTCGCCGATTCCGGCCGACTGGGGCAACGGCAGTCCTCCCTTGGAAACCAATCGCTGCTACATCAGCCCCTCTGGAGCCACCGGCGTTTGGGCGGAGACCAGTAATCACGTCACTTATCCCTCGGACCTCGGCGTTCGCATCCGAACGACGACGCCGCCAAGTCCGGTGGAACGATGGGAACAGTATTAGCCCGGAGAATGATTTCGGCTATTGAAGCACGAAAATGGCCAAAAATTAGGGACAGTCACCGTTTTTTGAAGTGAATCTCACTTCGAGCGATTAAATAGGTGACTGTCCCTATTCGATTTGGTAGGATGATTTCAAGTTGAAGACAGGGTAGTCTTTTCGAGTTTCGGTCAGTTTCAGGCAATCCACCTTTTTCGGAAGGCGTCGGAGGGGAATCCCAGAGGTTGCGGGTATCCCTGTGCGTTGCGTTGTTGATCCGCGCCTGCTCCTCTGCCGAACCAGAACAAGCCGCTACAATAGCGATAATGGGAGTCGTCCCGTGCCTGCAAAAGCGCTGAGTCTTTACGGACCCGCAGTCCCCGAAAAACTGTTCGAACTCTACGATCAGATGATGGGGGAAATCGACGTTGTCAAGGTTCTCCACCAATCCGCCGAAGCAGTGCGCCAGCTCTTCAACGCTGAACGCGCCACCATCTACCTGGTGCTCAAAGACAGCGCGGAGTTGGAATCCGTTGCGATCATCGGCAATGTCTCCCGCACCATTCGCATTCCCATCCGGGAGGATTCGCTGGCCGGATACTGCGCGCTAACCGCCCAGTCCTTTGTGATTCCCGATGCCTATGGAGATCTCAGTCGGGTCGATCCCCGGCTTAAGTTCGATCGGTCCTGGGATGAGCTCAACCAGTTCCGCACTCGGGATGTCTTGTGCGCGCCCGCGGTATTCAAAGACGAGGTGCTGGGCGTGGTTCAGGTCATTAACAGCAAGGGCGATCCTTTCCGGGATTCGGACCTGCCTTCCCTGGAAGGGATTTCCCGCTTCGCGGCTTATGCGCTTTATCATGCGCGACTGTATGACGAATTGGCGACGCTGAAATGTCTGGAGAAAGAAAAAGCAGAGTTTATGCGAATTGTCGTCCACGAGCTGCGCGCTCCGGTTGCCGCGTCCGAGTCGCTCGTCACTTCGCTCCAGTACGCCAATCGGGACAATCCTCAGCTGATTTCGGTCCTGTCCCGGATTGAGGACCGAATGAACCAACTGCTCGCCTTGGTGGAGGATATTCTCTATCTGTCGCAAATCAAGTCGGGAAAGCCCCTGGGGGATATCAGCGTTTGCGATCTGGCCGGGGAAACGCGAAACGTCTGCGAGGTCTATATCGACCAGGCCGAAGCGAAGGGTCTCATGATGTTGACTCATGTGCCTGAAACGCCGATCCCCGTCCGCATCGACCTGCAAGGGTATAGCCTGATCCTGTCGAACCTGCTCTCCAATGCGGTCAAGTATACCCCCTCCGGCTCGTTGGGAGTCTCCTTGCGACAAGAGGAGCCTTGGGCGATTCTGAAGGTTAAAGATACCGGGATGGGAATTCCCGAAGATGAAATTCCCAAGCTGTTTACTGAATTCTTCCGGGCTTCGAACGCGCGCGGCAGCTCCATTCAAGGCACCGGAGTGGGTTTGGCGGGGGTGAAGGAACTGGTCGAGCGCTTTGGCGGGGAAATGGAGATGGCGAGTCGAGAAAATGAGGGTTCGGTGTTCACGGTGCGCTTGCCGCTTTATGAAGAATGAGAAAACCAGTGCGACCCGGTATCTCTCAAACCTGAAAGGCCTTATCCTGAATCGGCAGACTTCAGGGGAATCCTCTCCGCGACCGGGCCCTAGCCGGGGCAAAGCGAGACGCCCGGAAGATCGGTTTTTTTCAAGCTTGACAACCCCCCCAGTTTTTTATACTTTCCTCCTTCGTCCGAAAGGATAGAAAAAAAGGATTTCGAGATCCTAAAGAAGAACAACTAACTCTTTGTTAAGAAAAGACTTAGGGCGCTTAGCTCAGCTGGCTAGAGTACCTGCTCGACACGCAGGGGGTCACTGGTTCAAGTCCAGTAGCGCCCATTTTTTTGCTGAACGAGGCCGGGGGTTGTGAGTGCGTCGCAGACGGATGGACGTGTGACAACCTTCGGGGCGTTCAACCCGCCTCAGGCGGGTTGATTTTCATTAGGGGCCGGTTGAATCGAGGCGAAACCGCACCGGAGCAACCGATCCCGAGCAAGGATTGAGAGCGGGACGGCTGGAGTATGAGTGATTCTGTCGATCAAGCGAGTCAGGTTGAGTTTATCCTTCCCGACGGAACGAGAAAGGTCTATCCGACCGGCATCACCGGCAAGGAAGTCGTCGAGGCCATCGGGCCGGGGTTGGCCCGCGCGGCCGTGGCGTTGCTGGTCAACGGCCGGTTGTTCGACCTGATGACGGACTTGCGGGAAGGCGGCTCCCTTCGGGTGCTGACAAAGAAGAACCCGGAGGCTCTGGAGGTGCTACGCCACAGCATGGCTCACGTGATGGCGCACGCTGTGCTCGATCTGTTCCCCGGCACCAAGGTCGCCATCGGCCCGGCTATCAAAGACGGCTTCTACTACGACTTTGAGAAAGAAACCCCGTTCGTGCCGGAGGACCTGGAGAAAATCGAGAAGCACATGCGGGAGATTATCGCCGGGAAGGAGCCGTTTCGCCGAGAAGTCGTTGCCCGCGAAGAAGCCCTGGAAAAGTTCAAGCAACGCCAGGACCCTTACAAACTGGAATTAATCTCGGAGTTGCCCCCTGAAGAGCCTATTACGCTCTATCACGAGGATAATTTCACCGATCTGTGCCGGGGGCCGCACGTTCCAAGCACGGCGTCGCTGAAACATTTCAAGCTGTTGTCCATTGCGGGCGCTTATTGGCGGGGCGACGCCAACCGGCAACAATTGCAGAGAATCTACGGCACGGCGTTCTTTGAAAAGCAGGATCTTGAAAGCCATCTCCACCGAATCGAGGAAGCGAAGGATCGGGATCACCGGCGGCTGGGACAGCAGCTGGACCTGTACAGCATCCATGAAGACATCGGGCCGGGACTCGTGCTTTGGCATCCCAACGGCACCTTGGTGCGAACGTTGATCGAGGACTTCCTTCGCCGGGAGCTGTTCAAACGGGATTATCAGTTTGTGTCCATCCCCCATATAGCGAAGGTCGACTTGTGGGAAAAAACCGGGCATTTCGAATGCTATAGCGAAATGATGTACACTCCGATGGACGTGGACGGCCAAGGCTACATCGTCAAGCCGATGAACTGCCCGGGACACGTGCTCATTTACAAGAGCCACACGCGCAGCTATCGGGACCTGCCGATCCGGTACGCGGAATTCGGCACGGTCTACCGGTACGAGCCAAGCGGGACGCTGCACGGGCTGATGCGCGCCCGGGGATTCACCCAAGATGACGCGCACGTATTCTGCACTCCGGAACAACTGGCCGACGAGGTCGGAAAACTGATTGAGTTCGTTGATTTTGTCCTCCGCACGTTCGGCTTCGAGTACAAGATCTACGTCGCCACGAAGCCGATCGACGCCATCGGAGACGACGCCACCTGGCTGCGCGCGACCGACGCCTTGAAGGAAGCGTTGCAGCAGCATGAGCTCGACTTCGAACTGGATGAAGCCGGCGGCGCGTTCTACGGACCCAAAATCGACGTAAAGCTGTATGACGCCATCGAGCGCGAATGGCAACTGTCCACCATTCAGGTGGATTTCAACATCCCCGAACGACTGGACATCAATTACATCGGCAACGACGGCGAAAAAAAGCGGGTGGTCATGGTTCATCGCGCCCTGCTGGGCTCGATGGAGCGATTTTTCGGCATCTTGATCGAGCACTACAAGGGCGCATTTCCGACCTGGCTGGCTCCCATTCAGGCCCGGGTGCTGCCCGTGACCGACGAAATCAACGATTACGGTCGCCAAGTCCTGAAACAGTTGAAAGCCCGAGGCATTCGGGCCGAACTGGACGACCGCTCGGAGAAAATCGGCTTCAAAATTCGCGAGGCCGAAACGCAGAAGATTCCTTACATGCTCGTTATCGGCAAGAAAGAACAGGAAGCGAACACGGTTTCACTTCGCTTGAGACGCGAAGGGGATCAGGGAGGCGCATCGGTGACTGAAATCGTCGAGCGAATTCAAACCGATCTCCCGGAGACTCTGCGTGCCTCGGCGGCGCAATAGAACTCAATCTAAAAGAAGGGCGGGTGGTACTGCATCAGACACAGAAAACCATTTCGACAAGTGGATCGGACACGGATCAACGAAAAAATTCAGGAATCTGAGATTCGGGTCATCGACGAAAACGGTGAGCATCTGGGAGTTTTACCCACCGAGGATGCTTTGGCCCGAGCGAACCAGGCGGGATTGGACTTGGTTGAAGTAGCCACGAGCGGCACCCCGCACGTCTGCCGGATTATGGATTATGGGCAGTACAAATTCGAGCAGGCAAAGCGGCAGCGGGAGGCGAAGAAGAAGCAGAAGGTCATTGTCATCAAAGAAGTTAAGATGCGGCCGCGGATTGACCAGCATGATTACGAATTCAAGATGAATCACGCCCAGCGTTTCCTGGAGCACGGGTACAAGGTCAAATTCACGGTGATGTTTCGCGGCCGGGAAATGGCACACAAGGATCGGGGACGCCAAGTCCTCCAACGCGTGGAGAATGACCTGCTCAATCTCGCCTTTGTCGAAGCCAAGCCAAAATTCGAAGGGCGGACGCTTCATATGATCGTCGCGCCGGTGGCAAAAGCGAAAAAGAAGGCGCAGTCCGACAAAGAGCCTCAAGCACCGGAAAAGCCCGATGCGACTCCGGTCATGCAGGGCGCGCCGGAAACCGACTCGAATTAGGGCGAGGGCTCTCGAAACCGTGGAAAAACCAGGCGCGTCCGCCGGGCGGCGGGTGTGGCGAAGGAGATGAATGCGTTGGCAACACGAAAAGTGAAAGCGAAAACAAATCGAGGCGCCGCCAAGCGCTTCAAACTGACGAAATCCGGCAAGGTCAAGCGGGGCAAAGCCTATAAAAGCCACATCCTGACCACGAAAAGCAGAAAACGAAAGCGCAATCTGCGGCATTCGGGGCTCGTTCATGAGAGCGACGAAAGGCGCGTCAAGGCGATGATCTGCGGCGCTTGATTCTCAAGGTGTCGCGGAGCAACCGTCTCGAAGTTCGCAAAGGATCAGTTGAGGAGGAAAAGTTATGCCGAGGGCAAGAAACAACCCGGCTTCCCGCCGGCGGCGAAAGAAGGTCCTCAAGGCTGCCAAGGGCTTTTACGGCAGGCGAAAGGACTTGATCACAACGGCGAAGGACGCGGTGCTGCGGGCGAACTGCTTCGCGTATCGCGATCGGCGGCGACGCAAGCGGGACTTCCGGCGTCTATGGATCACTCGGATCAGCGCCGCGGCCAAGCTGGAGGGCATTTCCTACAGCCGCCTGATGCACCAGTTAAAAGAAGCCGGGGTCGAGATCGACCGCAAGATGCTGGCCGATCTGGCCGTGCAGGACGCCACGGCTTTTTCGAAACTGGTCGCGCTGGCCAAGTCCCAGTAATCTTCGAAACCGTCCAATCCACCGGGGCGAGGATTCCGGCTCGCCCCGGCGCTTTGGAAGCCGACGGGAGCCACGTTGGAAATGATGGAACAGGTGGAACAGCTGAAAGGACAGGCGCTGGCCGAGGTGAAAGCGGTCCGCGATCTGAAACAGCTGGACGAGCTGCGACTCAAATATCTCGGCCGCAAGGGGCAAATCAAGGCGATCCTTCGAAGCTTGGGGCAACTGCCCGCCGAGCAGCGCCCCCAGGCCGGGCAGCGGGTCAATCAGGCCACGCAGGAAGTTCAAGCGGCCCTGGAGTCACGACAGGCCGAACTGCAGAGACAAGCCGAGGAAGCCAAGGTTCACAGCGAGTCCATCGACGTCACCCTGCCGGGGCGGCGTCCCGCCCAAGGCGTCTTTCATCCCCTGACGCAAATTGTGAATGAGATTATCGAGATTTTTGCCGGCCTGGGTTTCGATGTTGTCACGGGGCCGGAGATCGAATCCGACTATTACAATTTCGAGGCGTTGAACATCCCCAAAGACCATCCGGCACGGGACATGCAGGATACTTTCTACCTGAGCGAAGACACCGTGTTGCGCACGCATACCTCGCCCGTGCAGGTGCGCTATATGGAAGTCCACAAGCCCCCGGTGCGTATCGTTTCCCCGGGACGGGTTTACCGAAATGAAACCGCTGACGCGTCCCACTTGCCGATGTTCTCTCAGGTCGAGGGCCTGCTGGTGGACGAAGGAATTCATTTCGGCCACTTCAAGGGCGTGCTCCAGGCTTTCGCCCGCCAGATGTTTTCACCGGAAACCGAAGTGCGCTTTCGCCCTTCCTTCTTCCCGTTTACCGAGCCGAGCGCCGAGATGGATATCCGTTTCGGCGAGCGAGGAGACTGGCTGGAAATCATGGGCGCGGGGATGGTGGACCCGGAGGTGTTCCGCCACGTGGATTACGACAGTGAAAAGTACACCGGATTTGCTTTCGGCATGGGGTGCGAACGGATCGCAATGTTGAAATATGGGATTGAAGATATCCGCTTGCTGTACGATAATGACGTTCGAATTTTAGAACAGTTCAGGTAATAACGATCCAAACAGCGAACCATCGGACGGAAGGCCATCCTAACGGGCGCCTGGCTCCCCGCACCCATTCGAGAAGATGGAACCGATGGCAGAAGAGGGACGCGGTCTGATCGGTGAATTTATCCGGAAGTGGATTTTCCACATCCTGCTGGTCACCCTGGGAGGGCTGGCTCTTTTCTCAAAACCCGAGTACGATCACTATCTGGCCTTCCTGATCTTCCTGGTGACGTTGCTGTGGATCCTGCGCAACTTGTTTTTCCGAGCGAATCGGTGACCGGTCGGCCCTTTCTCCAACGCTCTCTTTTGAACCCGATCGCAGGACGAGGACCGGTGAGCCGGACGCCGCGGCGTGCTTGTGGGACAGGACACGGAAACCGGCAATAGCGGGGGACTTTGTTTTCGGGCGGATCGAAGCCTGTCCCGAGTCGGGAGATGAAACCATGGGCATTATCCAGGTAAGAAACCTCAGCCTGGCCTTCGACGGCAAGCGCATCCTCAATCAGCTCAATCTTGATTTTCGGGAAGGCAGCATTCACGCAATCGTCGGACCGAACGGCGCGGGGAAATCGACGCTGGCATCCACGATCATGGGCCTGTCCGGATTCCGCGGGATTACGGGAGATATCCGCTTCAAGGGGGAATCCATCGTCGATCTGGACATCCACGAACGGGCCCGCAAAGGCCTGACGCTCGCCTGGCAGGAACCGGCGAGGTACGAGGGATTAGCGGTTCGACACTTCATCGCCGCTTCGACTCCGGATAAGAGCAAGGAAAGCGTCCTGGACGCCTTGTCCCGCGTCGGCCTCAATCCCCTGGAATATTACGACCGGGCCGTGGACAAAACCCTGAGCGGAGGAGAACGCAAAAAGATCGAACTGGCTTCCATTCTCGCCATGCGCCCCCGAGTCGTCATCCTTGACGAACCAGACTCGGGCATCGACGTGGAGTCGTTGGAGAGAATCTTCGACGCGATAAAAATCCTCCAGCAACAGGGAACCACTGTAATCCTCATCACCCACAGCCTCACGGTCTTGAAACAAGCCGATCATGCGTTTCTCATGTGCCACGGAGAGGTCCTGGACAGGGGAGACGCCACTCGAATCATCCAGTATTTCGAGGGCCGATGTCTGCCTTGTCATCACAAAAACGAACCAACGCTCAATGGCTCGGGAGGAACGGCATGAGCGAAGCGCTCATTCAAGAGATCCTGGAAAGCATTCAACTCCACTCCAGCGCCCTGGACAGCCCGAACGTCGCTCACCTCGTGATTCATTCCAACAAGGTCGTCAGTTCCCACGCCCTGCCCGGACTGGAAATCCAAGTTCGAGAGTTGGCCGAAGGCATTGATGCTGACATCACCGTTACCGAGGGAACGGTCATCGAACAGCCGGTCCACATGTGCTTCGGAATGCTTCCCCAAGAGGGCGTTCAGCGAATCGTCCTCCGGGTTGACGTTCAACCCAAGGCGCGCATTTCGATCATCGCCCACTGCACTTTCCCCAATGCGGTTAACGTCCGGCACTTGATGGACGCCGAGATCCGCATCGGCCAGGAGGCCCACTACACCTACTTCGAGCGCCACGTCCACGGCAAGGAGGGAGGCGTGATCGTCGTGCCCAAGGCCGTGGTGGACGTCGGGAAACGCGCCCGCTTTCACACCGAATTCGAGCTGCTGCGCGGACGCGTCGGCCAAATCGACATTGACTATGAAACCACCTGCCGGGACTTCGGCGTGATGGAGATGACCGCGCGCATCAACGGGACCGGCGAGGACGTTATCAAAATTCGCGAGGTGGGACATCTGATCGGCGAGGGCGCGCGCGGCGCGCTGACGTCCAAAATCGCCGTGCGCGGCAACGCCCGGGCCGAAGTCTACAACAAACTGACCGCCTCGGCCGCCTACGCCCGGGGGCATGTTGACTGCAAGGAGATTGTCCAGGACAATGGCGTCGCCATGGCCATTCCGATTGTCGAGGTGAACCACCCGAAGGCGCACGTGACGCACGAGGCGGCCATCGGCAGCGTGGATACAAGACAATTGGAAACACTCATGGCTCGAGGCCTGAATGAAGACGAAGCCTCGGAAATGATTATTCAAGGAATGCTCAGCTGAGAGAGTCCTGAGAAAGTTCTGAGAAAGTCGAGGCGCTTGGTGGAATAGACTCCCAGCCGGAATCGGGCAACTTGATCGAAAGGGAGAAAAGGAACGGATGAATCGAATCGTCGAAAAGCGGCAAATCGCTCCCAAAATCCATGAAATGGTGGTGGAGGCTCCCCCTGTGGCGGCCAAGGCGCAACCGGGACATTTTGTCATCGTCATGGCCGACGAGCGGGGAGAACGCGTTCCCCTGACCGTTGCCGATTATGATCGCGGCCGGGGAACGATCACGCTGATCTTGATGGCCGTCGGCACGTCAACGATAAAACTGGCTGAAATGAAGGCGGGCGACGACCTCTTCGCTTTTATCGGGCCGCTCGGCCACGCCTCCCAATTGGATGACTTCGGCACTGTTGTAATGGTCGCCGGTGGCGTCGGCACGGCCCCCATCTTTCCCATCGCCCGGGCCCTGCGAGAAAAGGGCAACCGGGTCATTTCGATTCAGGGCGCTCGAACGCGCGAACTGTTGTTCTGGCAGGACCGGCTGGCGTCGGTCAGCGACGAACACGTAATCACCACAGACGACGGCTCCTTCGGCCGAAAGGGCTTGGTGACCGAACCTTTAAAAGAATGCCTCGAACGGCGCCCGAACGGCGAAATCGGCTGCGTTTACGCCATCGGCCCGGCCGTCATGATGAAGTTCTGCTCGAAAACCACCGAGCCGTTCAAGGTCAAAACCATTGTCAGTCTAAACACCATCATGGTGGACGGCACCGGAATGTGCGGAGGCTGCCGCGTCAACGTCGGCGGAGAAACTCGCTTCACCTGCGTGGACGGCCCGGAGTTCGACGGCCATCTTGTCGATTGGGATGAACTGCTGAAAAGGCAGAAAATCTACATCAAGGAAGAGAAGTGTTCACTCGACCAATACCTGGAGACAGTGGAGAAACCATGAGCGGCCCCGAGCAGAAACCCAGGAAAAAGATCGTCCCGAAGAAGACGCCGATGCCGGAGCAAGACCCCAAGGTGCGCGTTGGAAACTTCAATGAAGTCCCCTTGGGCTATACGTCCGAACAGGCGGTGCAGGAAGCATCCCGATGCCTTCAGTGCAAGAAACCGCTTTGCGTCGAGGGTTGTCCGGTTGACGTCGACATTACCGGTTTCCTGACTTTGGTCAAGGAAGGCGAGTTCGCCGCGGCGGCTCGGAAAATCAAGGAAACTAACGCGCTGCCCGCCATCTGCGGCCGGGTCTGCCCCCAGGAATCGCAATGCGAAGCGCGTTGTGTCCTGAGCAAGAAGTGGGACCCGCTGGCCATCGGCCGCCTGGAGCGTTTTGTGGCGGACTACGAGCGGGAGAACCACCTCATCGAATTGCCCGAGAAGAAGCCGCCGACGGGCAGGAAGATTGCCATTGTGGGCTCGGGGCCCTCGGGCCTGACCGTAGCGGGCGATCTGATCTTGCTCGGATATGACGTAACGATCTTCGAAGCGTTTCATAAACCGGGGGGCGTGCTCATGTACGGCATCCCGGAATTTCGGCTGCCAAAAGATATCGTGGAAAAAGAAGTCGAGTACCTGTTGAATCTCGGCGTGAAGCTGCAACTGAACAGCGTCATCGGCAAGTCGATCACGATTGACGAACTGCTGGACGGAAAGTATTTCGACGCGGTCTTCATCGGCGTCGGCGCCGGGCTTCCCTCTTTCCTGGGCGTCCCGGGCGAAAACCTCGGCGGGATCTACTCCGCCAACGAATACCTGACGCGCTCCAACCTGATGAAAGCCTACCGGTTTCCCGAATACGATACGCCGATTGTACGCGGGAAAACCGTTTGTGTCGTTGGCGGAGGCAACGTCGCGATGGACTCCGCTCGAACGGCGCGCCGGCTCGGAGCGGACAACGTCTACATCGTCTATCGCCGCTCGCGCAAGGAACTGCCCGCGCGACTTGAAGAGATTCATCACGCCGAGCAGGAGGGCATCGTCTTTAAAATGCTGTCCAATCCGGTTGAGTTCACCGGCGACGAGCACGGCATGGTCAGGCGCATTCGCTGTCAGGAAATGGAACTGGGCGAACCGGATGCCTCGGGCCGCCGCAGGCCGATTCCAAAAGAAGGATGCTTTTTTGAAATCGACACCGATCTGGTCATCATCGCCATCGGCGGCGGCGCCAATCCGGTGCTGACGAAATCCACCCGGGGACTTGAACTCAACAAATGGGGCTATATTGTCGCCGACCCGAGCGGGCGAACCACCCGGCCCCGGGTCTGGGCCGGAGGCGACATCGTCACCGGCAGCGCCACGGTCATCGAGGCGATGGGCGCGGGACGCCGTGCCGCCAACGACATTCACGCTTGCCTGTCCGATTCTCAGACCGAGCCCTGGCTGCCCGAAAAAAAAGATTCACCGTAGACGTCCCGCCGAGTCGTATTCGTAGAGTTAAATGATGAGCTTTCTTGAAATCTTCATCGTGGCCGTTGCCTTGGCCGTGGACGCTTTTTGCACGGCGCTCGGTATCGGCGTCGGCGAGCGTTTCCCGGGACAGAGCTTTCGGCTTTCGTTTCACTTCGGCCTGTTCCAGGCGGCAATGCCGATCCTCGGCTGGGCGGTTGGAATCCAGGTTGTTGAATTCGTACGCGCCTGGGATCACTGGCTGGCTGGAGGCATTCTCAGCGCTCTGGCCCTGCAACTTTTCTGGGAGGCGCTTTATGCCAAGGCGGAACACGAGAGAACCGATCCGAGCCGGGGCCTGAAACTCATCTCGCTCTCGGTCGCCACGAGCCTCGATGCTTTGGCGATGGGGCTGGTGTTCGCCGTGGTGAACGCGCCGATCCTGAGAGCCTGTCTCCTCATCGGCGTCGTGGCGGGCCTTGCAACTCTGGCCGGCTTAAGGCTCGGACGACGGCTTCGACGCAGGTTCGGCCGCTGGCTTCAAGTGGGAGGCGCTTTGCTGCTGTTGATCGTCGCCTACAGGCTGTTTCAGATCTAGAGTATCTCTCGAAAGTTTTGTCCGTTTCCCTCTCCTCCCCTTTATAAGGGGAGGCGGGGTGGGGTAATTTTTTCCGCCAGCAGTAGTGCTTCTCGCTTTAAAAAGCAACCCCCTCCAGCTACCCCTTCGTAAGGGGGAGAGAGGTCGATCGCCACTTTTTGTATTTCATTTGGACAATCATTTCGAGAACCACTCTAACCTCCTGCCCTTTGTCCTTCCCTAACCCCTCTTCTGCTGCTGAATTCTCGCCCAGGCGTCCCGCAGCGTGACTGTGCGATTAAACACCAGGCGGCCTTCGCTCGAGTCGGGATCGACGCAAAAATATCCCTTCCGTTCAAATTGAAAGCGGTCGCCCGGCCGAGCGCTCGCCAAGCTCGGCTCCACGTGACACCCAGTCAACACCCGGAGCGATTCCGGATTCAGGTTCGACGCCCAATCCTTGCCTTCCTCCACCTCGCTCGGATTCTCTTTGACAAAGAGATGCTCATAGAGCCGGATCTCGACCTCGAGCGCATGGCGCACCGACACCCAATGCAACGTCGCCTTGACTTTGCGGCCGTCGGGCGCATCCCCGCCCCGCGTCTCGGGATCGTACGTACAGCGCAACTCGACAATCCGCCCTTCCTCATCCTTCACCACGTCAACACACTTGATAAAGTAGGCGTAGCGCAGCCGCACTTCCCGTCCCGGCGCGAGCCGGAAAAACTTCTTCGGCGGGTCCTCCATAAAATCCTCCCGCTCGATGTACAGCTCGCGCGAGAAGGGCACCTTTCGCACCCCCGCGCCCGGATCCTCCGGATTGTTGATCGCCTCCAATTCCTCTTCCCGGTCCTCCGGATAGTTCTCGATTACCACCCGGAGTGGATCGAGTACGCCCATGACCCGCGGGGCCCGCTTGTTCAGATCGTCTCGCACCGCATGCTCCAGCCGGGCGATGCCGACCGTACTGTCGGCCTTGGCCACCCCGACGCCTTGGCAGAAATTGCGGATGGCCTCCGGCGTGTAACCCCTGCGCCGCATCCCGGACAGCGTCGGCATCCTCGGATCGTCCCAGCCCCGCACGTGGCCTCCTTCGACCAGCTGGAGAAGTTTTCGCTTGCTCACCAGGGTGTACGTGAGATTCAGCCGGGCAAACTCAATCTGCTGCGGATGGTAAGCGCCGAGCTGATCCAAATACCAGTCGTACAGCGGCCGGTGATCCTCGAATTCGAGCGTACACAGCGAATGCGTCACCCGCTCGACGGAGTCCTCAAGCCCATGCGCCCAATCATACATCGGGTAGACGCACCACTTGTCGCCCGAGCGGTGATGGGAGGCGTGCAGAATCCGGTACATGACCGGATCGCGCATGTTCAGGTTGGGCGACGCCATATCGATCTTCGCCCGAAGCACGCGCGAGCCGTCCGGGAACTCGCCGGCGTGCATCCGCTCGAAGAGGTCCAGATTCTCCTCGATCGACCGCTCCCGGTAGGGACTGTTCTGACCCGGCTTGGTCAGCGTGCCCCGGTATTCCCGGATTTGCTCGGCCGTCAGGTCGCAGACGTACGCCTTGCCCGCCTTGACCAATTGCACGGCGTACTCGTACATCTGCTCAAAGTAGTCCGAGGCGAAGTAAAGATGCTCCCCCCAGTCGAATCCCAGCCACCGAACGTCCTTCTTAATCGATTCGACGTACTCCTCTTCTTCCTTACAGGGATTCGTGTCGTCGAAGCGCAGGTGGCAGACGCCGCC
>Ga0272442_10004706_pt1 | contig 18517 bp, 18 predicted proteins | sample SSMForm2O_FD_200262 | JGI IMG/M metagenome (GOLD analysis project Ga0272442, IMG submission 200262) | Marine sediment archaeal communities from Little Sippewissett salt marsh, Falmouth, MA, United States - SSM-Form-2O | ecosystem: Environmental > Aquatic > Marine > Wetlands > Sediment ... | reverse complement strand
AGCAGCGTTTCCTCGAACTGATCCGCCACTTCATCGTGTTTGAGGATTGGGAGGACGCAGTCATCAAAAAGGTCGCAGCGTACCATCAGTTCCACGCGACGCAGCGTGCGATCGAGAGTGTCGTCGCGGCATCGAAACCTGAGGGCAAGAAGCAGGGCGGCGTCGTCTGGCACACGCAGGGCGCGGGGAAGAGCCTCACGATGACGTTCTTCGCGGGGAAGCTTGTGCTGCATCCCGAGATGCGAAACCCGACGATCGTCGTCATCACCGATCGCAACGATCTCGACGATCAGCTCTTCCGCACGTTCGCACGCTGCAAGGAGATCATCCGGCAGAACCCAGTACAGGCGACGGATCGAGCGAACCTTCGCAAGCTTCTGAGCGTGGCGTCGGGAGGCGTCGTCTTCTCGACGATCCAGAAGTTCTTTCCCGAGGAGAAGGGCGATACGCATCCCTGCCTGACAGAGCGTGACAACGTCGTTGTCATTGCTGACGAGGCGCACCGCAGCCAATACGACTTCATCAAGGGGTTCGCCAAGCACATCCGCGACGCGCTTCCGAACGCAACGTTCATCGGCTTCACCGGCACGCCGATCGAGCTGTCCGACCGCAACACGTACGCTGTCTTCGGAAACACGATCAGCACCTACGACATCCTGCAGGCGGTGGAGGACAAGGCGACGGTTCCCATCTACTACGAAAGCCGGATCGCCAAGCTCGACCTCGACGAGAAGGAGAAGCCACACATCGATGAGGATCTGGAAGAGGTCACGGAGAACGAGGAGATCGAGCGCGTCGAGCGGCTGAAGTCGAAGTGGGCAGCGCTTGCCGAGATCGTCGGCACCCCGAAACGATTGGAGCTTGTCGTAGACGACCTACTGAAGCACTTCGACAAGCGGCAGTCGGCGATGGACGGCAAAGCGTTGATCGTCTGCATGAGTCGCCGGATCTGCGTTGATCTCTACAAGCAGATCGTCAAGTGCCATCCGGAATGGGCAAGCGAGGACGATGAAAAGGGCGCTGTCAAGGTCGTGATGTCGGGTTCGGCATCTGATCCAGTCGAATGGCAAGCGCACATCCGCAACAAGCAGCGGCGCGATCGGCTGGCGCACCGATTCAAGGATCCAAACGATCCGCTGAAGCTCGTCATTGTGCGCGACATGTGGCTGACGGGGTTCGATGTGCCATGCCTACACACGATGTACATCGACAAGCCGATGAAGGGGCACACCCTCATGCAGGCGATCGCCCGGGTGAACCGTGTCTTCCGCGACAAGCCGGGCGGATTGATCGTCGATTACATCGGCCTGGCCGATGCACTCCGCAAGGCGATGCACAACTACACTGACGGCGGCGGCAAGGGAGAGATTCAGTACGACCAGGCTCAGGCAGTCGCCATCATGCTGGAGAAGATCGAAGTCTGTCGCGGCTTCTTCCACGGCTTCGACTACTCCCCGTACCTCAAAGGTAGCCAGGAGGAGAAGCTGAGGTTTGCACCGTTCGCCGAGGAACACGTTGCTGCGCAGGGGGAAGACGCGAAGGTCTTCATCAGCGCCGTGTCCGATCTGTCGAAAGCCTTTGCGCTGGCCGTGCCGAAGCCGGAAGCAATCGAAGCACGAGATGAGGTCGCTTTCTTCCAGCACGTGAAGGCGGCTCTCGTCAAACTCGGGATCACGCGGCAGACACCCGAGGAGGAGCTTGGGGCAGCTGTGCGGCAGATCGTTGACAAGGCGATTGCACCGGACAAGGTCATCGACGTGCTGAGAATGGTCGGCATCGACAAGCCCGACCTTTCGATCCTATCCGATGAGTTCCTTGCAGAGGTGCGCGGGATGGAGCACCGGAATCTGGCCGTCGAGGTGCTGCGGAAGCTGCTCGAAGACGAGATCCGGACCAGCAGACGGACGAATCTGATCCAGTCGCGAAGCTTCTCCGACATGCTCGAAGCGACCATCCACAAGTACAAGAACCGCGCCATCGAGACGCTGGAAGTCATCGAACAGTTGATCAAGCTCGCCAAGGCGATGCGCGAAGCCGCCCAGCGCGGAGAGAAACTTGGATTGACTACTGAGGAACTCGCCTTCTACGACGCACTCGAAACCAATGACAGCGCGGTCGCGGTAATGGGCGACAAGATTCTGAGCGAACTCGCGCGCGACCTCTCGGATACCGTACGCAAGAGCGCAAAGATCGACTGGACCATGAAAGAAAGCATTCGCGCCGAGATGCGCGTTCTCGTCAAACGCACCCTGCGCAAGTACGGCTACCCTCCAGACAAAGCGCAAAAAGCAACCGACACCGTCATCCAGCAGGCCGAGCTTCTCGGCGAAGAACTTACTTCTGCTGATGCGCCCGGGATGAGAGCACTGAAATGACTTATGCGATCGCCGGAGGCATCCTGGTAGTTGCGCTCATTGCCCTCGCCCCTTGGATTGCTGAGGAGAGGCGTATCACGGCCAAGGCGCGCGCGGATCACGCGCGGAGCCGTGGAACGCACCACGCGAAGCAGTTGCGAGAAGCCATTCGACAACACGAGCGTGCGCTTGAGCCTCTGCGGTCTGAGAGGCGACGGCTCCAGGGGAAACTCAGCGGTCTGGAACAGAAGAAGCAGGCCGAGTTGCAGCGTGCGCTGACGATCTCACTAATCAATGGGTCGTTCGTCCAGATTCCCGGCATCGGCCCCAAGCTCAAGGATCGAATCATGCAGACATGCTTCGATGGCACTCTGGAGAGTCTCCTTGGTGCATACCGCGTGTACGGCGTCGGGCAGGAGAAGTCGTTCGCGATTCGTAGCTGGGTTCATCAGATGAAGCGTCAATTCGAGCGTAGCCTTCAGGAGGACTTCACGGGCAAGAGCGGGATTCACTCCAAGTACTCAGCGAGAAGCGAGGAACTCGCGTGTGAGCTGGAAGCAATGTCCTCCCGAATCGCACGCCGTGAGAAGGTCATAGAGGCAGCCGAGAAGCATGTGCGGCCGCTGGAGGGGATAACCCCCAAGGCGTTCTGCAAAGCGCTTCGTGGTGACCAAGCAGCGGCGGAACGGGTTGGGGCGCATTCAGTGGGAGCGTTCGCCGAGTGGGAGCCGCTGCCGAAGTGGTTCAGGGTCATCCTAAGGAACCCTGATGAAGAGTAGCTTCTGGGAGAGAAGGTTTGCCAAACTCCTAGAGGTGGACATCGAGCTGGAGCTCGATATCGTTGGCGACGAGTATCACGTCATTTCCGTCTTCGAGAAGGCAAACGGAACGCGCCTTCGGGTCACTGATCCTGTCGAGCTCTGGTCCTATGGCAAGACGTTTGAGCGGCGAGGGCGACGGTGCTGTCTGTCCTACGCAGCGATCGAGACGCTGCAGACGCTGCGCTCAATGAATCCCGAGATTCGGGATGATGGATGTCTTCAGTTGGAGTTCCTGCCGCCGGCATTGGCGTACCTGCGGCATCGCGGGGACGTCGCAGAGAGCGATGAGTCAGCGCAGATCAAGCTCTCGAAGACGCCGCTGGAACCTTCAGCCGTCGTCGACTTTGAGCCCGGTGAGGGTATCACCGTGTCCGCAGGCTTCCGAACGCCTGATGACTCGGTCGTGAAGCAGAGCGATCTGAGGATCACCCGTGATGGTGGGTACGCACGCTTCGGGAAGGTATTCCACCCCCTCAAGAGGAGAATCGCTGAGAGCGCAAGAGAGTGGATCGAGAGGGAGGAGGCAAAGGTTGCGCTCGACGACGTGCCTGAGTTCTTCCTCAGGGATCTTGTGTTGCTGAAGTCTGACCTTTCAGCGGTGCTTACAGACCGAGCGTTGAGAGTGCAGGTCGTGACCACTCCTCTGAAGCCAAGGGTTACGGTGCACAGGAACGAGCCTGGCTGGCTTGACTTCGTTGTCGACTACGAGACGGGCGGATTCGTGGTGCCTGAGGGAGCGGTTTCCGGTGCCGCATCCAGGCGCGAATCCTACATCCAGTATGAGGAGTACAGCTTCCTGCCGCTTGACCCAGAGGTAGTTCAGCAGACAGAACGCGCGATTGAAGAGCTGGGGGCGACTCCCCTGGTTGATCGATATCGCATTCCGATAACCAGGTTCTCGTCTCTAGAGGAGTTCATCGACCGGATCGGCGGCGTGCGAGTGCTTTCGGAGGAGTATCAGAAGTTCCTTGCACAGCTGACAGGCTTCGAGCCTGACAACGCATTCGCGCTCTCTGAGGATGCTGAGCAATCTCTCCGCAACGCGGGGCTTGAGCTGCGACCGTACCAGCGTGCGGGGATTCACTGGCTAGATTGGCTACGGCAAAACCACCTGCACGGCATCCTGGCAGACGATATGGGGCTCGGAAAGACCGTGCAGGCGATCTGCGCAATCAACATTGCCCACGAGCAGCAGGCCGTTGACCGACCATCTCTGATCATCTGTCCGAAGTCTGTCGTTCCATTCTGGGTGAAGGAGGTCCGCAGAGCTGTCCCTCGGATTCAGATTCATCCCTACGGTGGCACAGGCCGCGATAGGACAATCTGGGATCGAGCTGGCAAGTGCTGGCTCGTGACTACGTACGAGACACTTGCACGGGACATAGAGTTCGTGTCGAGGGTCCCGTTCTACTACGTGGTTCTTGATGAAGCGACGAAGATCAAGAATCCGGACGCTCAGAGGACCCAGGCGATCAAGTCGATTAACGCCATGCACCGGCTGGCACTGTCAGGAACCCCAGTAGAGAACCGTCTGACCGAGTTGTGGTCGATATTCGACTTCCTGATCAAGGGGCTGTTTGGGACTCAGTCTCGATTCTCCTCGAAATATGAAGTACCCATCACGTCAGGCGACGGCGCGATGGCTGAGGAGCTGGCGAGACGGATTCGTCCCTTCTTGCTTAGACGGCTGAAGGAGGATGTCGCTGATGACATTCCCGAGAAGCTTGAGCATGAGGAGTGGTGCGACCTCACGGAGGAGCAGAGGTCTTTGTACGGCCAGATCCAAGACACGATGGCGAAGCCTCTGCGTGAAGAGATAGAGGCGGGGCTACGCATCAACTATCAGATGAATGTCCTGCCCATCCTCACGAAGCTGAAGCAGGTCTGCGATCACCCGGCTCTCATCAGCGGCAATGCAGAGCCACTCTACGGAAGGTCGGAGAAGTTCGACACAACGATGGATCTGATCAGGGAGATTCGTGCCGCAGGCGAGCAGGTCATCGTGTTCAGCCACTTCCTGCGAACGCTTGACCTGTTCGAGCTTGGGCTGCACCAAGAGGGGATCAGCTACATCCGGATCGACGGATCCGTGGACAATCGGCAGCCGCTCATCGACACCTTCAACTCGCGATGCGCGGCTGTCGCACTCTGTAGCATCCAGGCGTGTGGCTACGGGATCACGCTCACAGCCGCCAACCACGTAATCCACTTCGATCGGTGGTGGAATCCTGCGGTTGAGGATCAAGCCACTGACCGAGTTCATAGAATCGGCCAACAGAAGACAGTCTATGTCTACCGAACTCTCGTTTCCGGGACGCTCGAGGAGAAGATCGCTTTGCTGCTTGAGCGAAAGAGAGGCCTTGCGGATCGCGTTGTTGGCGCGGCGATCGATCAGCCGCTTTCGTGGACCAAGGAAGAACTGCTGGAGCTGCTGAAGCCGCTTGAATAAGTGGGGACGAACTCCTCGGCGAGGAACGGGCATCATAGGGGGCTGATATGAGTGATGAAGACAAGACTCTATGGGGCATCCACGCGGGGCGACTCGGAGAGGCCGATAGCCTGTTTCTGAAGAAGAACGTCATTGCCATTGGCTGGCATGAGATGGGCGACATCACGTCGATTGGGGGTGATCGAGATGCACTCAAAGCGAGGATTGCCGAGACATACCCCAAGGCCAAGCCAGGGGCGATCCCCGGCACCGCCGGGCAGCTATTCAGGTTCATCAACGAAATGAAGTCTGGCGATCTAGTCATATACCCGTCGAAGATCGATCGCCGCATTCACGTCGGTGAGATCACCGGTGAGTATCGGTTCGATCCATCTCTGGGAGATGACTCACCGAACCTACGACCAGTAGCGTGGAGGGGCGAGTATCCGCGTACGCGGTTCTCTCAGGGAGCACTGTACGAGATCGGTTCTGCACTGCCTCTGTTCCAGGTCAAGAACTACGCGGATGAGTTCCTGGCAGCCCTTGCTGGTGAGACTCCTTCCTCCGCTGATGGCGATGAGGAGACTGCTGCGATCGTCGCTGAAGAGATCGAGGCCACCACAAGAGACTATGTTCTCAAGCGGCTTGCCCGGGAAGCGAAGGGCTACCCATTGGAGCATTTCATCGCGCATCTTCTGGAAGCGATGGGCTACAAGACACGCGTGACTCCGGTAGGTACAGATGCCGGAATCGACATCATTGCCCATAGAGATGATCTGGGCTTCGAGCCGCCGATCATTAAGGTGCAAGTGAAGAGTAGCGAGGGCAGCGTCGGCGATCCCATTGTCTCGGCGCTGTATGGGAAGGTCGATGACGGTGAGTTCGGCTTGCTCGTGACGCTGGGCACCTTCACCAACCAGGCGAAGAGCTTTGCGCGCAACAAGAGCAATCTTCGACTTATCGACGGCGACGAGCTTGTTGATCTGATCTTCGAGTACTACGAATTCTTCGATTCCAAGTACAAGGGCCTCCTGCCTCTCAAGCAGGTCTACGTCCCCGAGCCAATTGCTTCATCCGAAGGAGATTCATAGTCATGGCGTCCGCTTCAGAAGCATTGGGGCGCATGAGGCCTCATCAACTTGGCGGTTCTGAAGCTTTCCATTGTGGGTCACGCACCCTCGGGTTTGATGTGCACAACTTCTGGTCCTGGTCGGTCTCCGACTTGGTCAGCAATGCAACCCGCGGGATCTTGGCCGAGTACATCGTCGCCAAGGCATGCGGTGTGGACACGTCCGTGCCGAGAGATGAATGGGCTGCGGTGGATCTCGTGACGCCGGAGGGCGTTTCAATTGAGGTGAAGTCCTCCGCCTACGTTCAATCTTGGTACCAAGAGGAGTACTCCAAGATTTCGTTTGGCGTTCGGAAGACGCTCAAGTGGGATCCAGAGACAAACAGACAAACTGGAGAACCCCATCGCGCGGCAGATGTGTATGTTTTTTGTCTGCTGGCACACAAGGATCAAGCGACCCTTGATCCTCTCAACCTCGACCAATGGGAGTTCTACGTGCTGCCAACCGTGATTCTGAACGAGCGCAAACGCAGCCAGCACTCCATAACGCTCCCGTCACTGAAGAAGCTCAACGCGGGTCCGTATGACTACACGAGGCTACGTGATGTCGTGCTCCGTTCTGCAGAAGGCCGCGAGAGCTACTCCTCGTAGATCTCTGGGCAGAAGTATCGAACTATGCGCTCTCGTAGAACTAGGCCAATATCCGGAACGGCATCGAGCACTTCCTCAATCGAGTAGACGCTGCAGGAAGAGACCTCAAATGGCTGAGCAGCAACAAGAGAGCTTGCTCTCACTTCTCCGATTTGGGAGATAGACATGAAGTCAGACTTGGTCGCGCTATTGATGCGTGCCAAGCAAGCCTGACAGGGAGCGCAGCGTGTTTCCACTCCCATGATGTCTAGCATGGCATACAGGATCTCTGATACATCGTACTTGCCTTCGGCCGTGGGCAATACGCCAAGTGCTGTTGCTACGCGGGCAAGATCTCCCATCACCCAATCGTTGTCGGCGGTCGGAGCGACTGGTGACAGAGCCATGAGCAATGCAACAACCAGCCCAATGGTGCCGATGACAACGAATCTCTTCTTTGTTCACTTCACCTCCTCCCCACCCTACTACCAGCATCTCGCAGGGTCTAGAGGAATCAGTCAGAAAAGCGAAGTCATTGCATTGGGTGATAGGCGAAGGGCGTGCTCAAGCAGAGGATCGGTCTCTTCCATGGGGCAAATGGCGTCAGGACTTTTGTTTTCGAATTCCGCCCGAACATTTCAGCGTCGACGTGATGCTCCCACGCTCCACGGCGACAATGAGAGCTACCGCTGCAGCGACTGCATAAGACCTCGCCATTGGGGTGTTGGGGCAGATGCCTCTTGACTGAAGGATTGACCGCTGCGCCAGCATCCCGTACGCTCCGAACAGGGAGGAGACGCCATGAGCAATGAGTTCACTGCGATCATCGAACAGGATGGCGATTGGTACATCGGCTATTGCCCGGAGATCCCGGGGGCTAATGGCCAAGGCCACAGCAAAGACGAGTGTTTGAGAAGCCTTGCTGCCGCCATTGGGCTGATCCTCGAAGATCGCCGAGAAGAGGGACTGCGGGGAGTTCCTGCAGACGCTCTCCGTGAGATCGTCAAGATTGGATGAAGCGCCAGGCCTTACTGAAGCATCTGCGGCGCTATGGCTGTTTTCTCAAGCGCGAAGGAGCTTCGCACTCCTTGTGGGAGAACCCTTCAACTGGACACGTGGAGGCTATCCCTCGGCATACTGAGATCCCGAACCTTCTCGCGAAGAAGATCTGCCGTGACCTCTCTGTGCCACGGCCATAGGGATCACCCGAAGACCCTGAAGGCCAAGCCAGCTGCGAGAAGCCTGGCGATTTGCTGACGCTGGTTCGTCGCGGTTCAGTCTAGCGAACGTCGAATGCGGCGGACGTAGCAAGCTCGCGAAGATTGGACTTCTCAAGCGTTCCTAAATCGGGTATGATCGTTCCCGTTATGGGAACGAAGAACAGCAAGGACTCTCCAGGACTAGCCGGGGCACTCTTCTCCCTAGTCCAGCAGCGCGTGTTGGGTCTCCTCTTCGGCCAACCGGGTAGACGCTTCCAGAGCGCTGAGCTCATACGCCTTGCGGAAAGTGGAACGGGCGCCGTGCATCGGCAGCTTCAACGTCTCGAAGCGGCAGGATGGATCACGGCCACCCGGATCGGGAATCAGAAGCACTACCAAGCGAACACCAACTGCCCGGCGTTCGAGGAGCTTCGAAGCCTGGTCGCAAAGACCGTCGGCCTGGTGGAGCCGCTGCGCCGAGCGCTCGATCCGCTGATGGCAAGGATCCAAGCTGCCTTCGTCTACGGATCGATCGCGAAAGGGAGTGACACGGCGGATAGCGACATCGACTTGCTAGTGATTGCTGACGACGTGGAGTACCCGGAGGTCTATGCGGCGCTTCAGACTGCCGAGACCGAACTTGGACGATCGATCAATCCGAACGTGTTCACTGTGCGAGACTGGAGGGCGCGACGCGAGCAGGAGGACTCTTTTGCGGTCCGCATCTCGGCGCAGCCGCGGCTCTTCGTGATCGGAGTGGAAGATGACATCTCCTGAGCTCGAGCGATTGGCTGAACTCGGCTCCCTGAAGCGAGAGCCACCGGCAAGACTGGAATACGAAGGCCTGGTCGCGTCCGGACAGGCGAGGCTTCGGGATGCTTCGAAGACCGATCTTGCCTTGGAGAGCCGGTTCGATCTCGCGTACAACGCAGCTCATGCACTTGCGCTGGCAGCGCTTCGGCGCCGTGGGTACCGATCCGACAATCGCTTCCTCGTCTTCCAAGCGCTTCCGCACACCGCAGGCCTCGATGCAGCCGATTGGCGCTTCCTCAGCAAGTGCCACGAACGCAGGAATCTTGCTGAGTATGAGGGGATCGTCAGCCTGGAAGAGCGTCTCGTGGACGATCTGCTCGACGTTGCGGGGAGGCTTCTTGCAGCGGTCTTAGCGCTGCCGCCTCCCGCGGGCTCGCGAGGAACTTGCTGACGCGAATTCCGCGCAGTTCACTGTTGTTAACTTGATTTGGCGGCACATGCGAGGGGATCTGCGAATCCCCAACTCCCCCTAGGGGAAAAAGCATCCTAAGCGAGTTCTCGTCGTACGTGTAGGTGCTATTCTTGTGAGGTTGGGGAACAGCATCGTTGATGTACTCAATACGTTGAGTTATATTACTCAACGTCATGAGTAACCTAGAAGGCCTCCCTCAATATCGACGCCCCATCGGACATCTGCTGGCGACGCGGCTGAGTGAGCCGCGGCGTTTCATCCAAGTGGTCGCTGGCCCTCGTCAGGTGGGAAAGACAACGCTGGTCCGTCAGGTTCTGGCAGACCTTGCACCTCCCTGGCACTACGCAAGCGCAGACGAACCGACGCTTCGCGAACGCGTGTGGCTGGAAGAGCAGTGGCAGGTTGCCCGAGCGCTCGGCGGGGCAGAGCCGGTTCTCGTTCTGGATGAGGTGCAGAAGATCCCGAACTGGTCCGAGATGGTGAAACGCCTTTGGGATGAGGACACGGCGGCCGGAAGCCCGATGAAGGTTGTCCTTCTGGGCTCGGCGCCGTTGCTCGTTCAGCGGGGCTTGACGGAAAGCCTTGCCGGCCGGTTTGAGATGATCCATCTGACACACTGGTCGTATCCGGAGATGCGGGATGCCTTCGGCTGGGATCTGTCGACGTACCTCTTCCACGGAGGCTACCCCGGTGCCGCACCGCTCATTGACGACAGGGAACGATGGTCGCGCTACATCCTCGACAGCTTGATCGAGCCAACGATTTCGCGCGACGTGTTGCTGATGACACGGGTGGACAAACCAGCCCTGTTGCGGAGACTCTTCGACCTCGCATGCTCTTATTCCGGTCAGATCCTCTCGTACACCAAGATGCTCGGAACGCTTCAGGATGCCGGCAACACAACCACACTCGCCCACTATCTCGATCTCCTGGCCGGAGCAGGCATGGTCATGGGACTCCAGAAGTACTCTGGAGCTATCGCGCGTCGTCGCGCATCGAGCCCGAAGCTGCAGGTCTTGAACACTGCCCTGATGACGGCTCCGCTCGGTCTATCCAGATTGGAAGCGGAGGCCGATCGCGCGCGGTGGGGGCGGATTGTCGAATCCGCGATCGGAGCGCACTTGTCGAACGCTCAGATCCGTGGCGAGTGCCGGGTCTACTACTGGCGATCCGGGCATCGCGAGGTCGACTTCGTTGTGGACACGCCACGGGGTGGCCTCACGGCTGTCGAGGTTAAAAGCGGCGTTGTGAGCGGCACGTTGGCAGGGATGGACGCATTCGCCAAGGAATACGCACCGGATCGCAAGCTCTTGCTCGGCGGCGACGGGATTGGCATCGAAGATTTTCTCACACGGCCCGTTCTGGAGTGGTTTGCGTAGGTCCAGGATCGCTTGGTGCTCACCCTGATCGAGGGAAACTCGGCTACTGCCACGAGCGTCCGTAGCTTGGGAGTTGCTGCGCAACTCCTGGCATGAGGGAATCTCCGAGTTCAAGGAGTTCCTCAAGGCCGAACGCATCCCAAGCGAGTTCTCGTCGCAGATGGAATACCTGTCATGGGTGTCGGTTGGCTGAGGCTCTGCCGATCCGTGGCTGCAGAACTCTGCGTGGGGTCACGGGGCGCTCTACGGGTCGTCGTCGGTTGTGGTTGAGAAGATGGCCCACACGGGGCAGTGGTCGGAGATGCCCTTTAGCTCCTGAGTGCACCCTTCTCCCGCCGAGTCGTTGCCGGGTGTGCCGATGCCGGCTTGCCTGGTCCATTCGACGGACGTGAAGTCGGGGTCGATCCACATGTGGTCGTACCAGCTTCCTCCGCTAAGCGTTCTCCCGTAGGTGGTTCGGGTCCCCGTCTTTGTCACGAGTACTTCCAGACCCAGATCCTTGAGGTCGCTGAAGGCGGAGTGCGTCGGCTTGTCCCGGTTGAAGTCGCCCATGAGGATGATGTCGTTCTCGTCTGGGTCGAGGTCCTGAATGTACGCCCAGACATCAGCGAGACGACGGCACTCCGCGGTTCTGAGACTGGCCGACAGGCCCCACGTGATGTGCACCGTGACCAGCGTGAAGTCGAAGCTGCCCGCGCGGAACGTCGCGAAGAACGGCTCTCGTGAGAAGTCGTCCGGAGCGGGTTCCGGATACACGCCCGAGGAGCACTCGACGTAGGACACGCGATCTGTGCGGTACAGGAACGCGTAGTACTCGGCTGCGTTCCCTTCCCCAACGCGGGTGGAGACGACGTACGCCCAATCCAATCGCGTGTCTGCTTCAACCTGCACAAGAAGCCGGTCGAGTCCCCCGATGGCTTCAATCTCTTGCAAAGCGACGATATCGAATGCCGCGATGACGTGCGCCCGATCCGTGACGGCAGAGTGCGCTCCAAGATTCCACACGTTCCAGCTCGCGACGGTAATAGTGTCCTGAGCGTAGGCAGACGTGAACAGAAGGACCGACAGGAGTCCTGCGACAGCTCCCCTATTCAACATGAGCGAGAACCTCCTCCTCACCCTACTACCAGTATCTCACAGGGTCTAGAGGAATCAGTCAGGAAAGCGAAATCATTGCATTGGGTGATAGGTAAGGGAGCACTGCGTCGGTTGGGTCCTCACCTCCTCCCTTCCCTCCCCCATCACGGAAGGGGAGGGGCTACAAGGCACAAGGGCTACGATGATGGGATCGCCGACAGGCTGCTATAGCCGAGAAGGCAGAGGTTGGCGACACGGCGCGAATGCCATGTGAACCGATCCTCGGTGCCTGCTACCCTATCTCAAGCGCCGCTGAAGGTTCAGGAGGAGTCTATGAACGCCATTCGTTGCCGTTGCGTCGAGAGGCTGGGTTCATGAGGGAGGAGGCGGACTTCGCTCTCTTGATCGATGCCGTCTGCAGTCCAGATTCCGCAGAAGATTCGGCTGTTACGCTCTACGAGTCGGACGCTACGATCGTGTACAAGACCAGCGGTCCCGAACCATACGTGGTTCGTCTCTCGTTCCAGCAGCCGGAGGATCGGGCCGGTCAGGTCAAGCTCCTGCAGACGATCGGCGATCTGGGCGGGCTCACCGCGGCGATTCTTCACAGCGAGTCTCGCGAGATCGACGGGAGGACCTGTGCGATCGACGTGATGACTTATCTCCCCGGGGCGCCGCTGCAGCGCTATCCCTCTCGCTCCGAAGCCCAAGCGATCATCGATGCGGTCTACAGGCTGCACAGGAGACTCCGTTCGTTCTCCCTCGATGCGGCCGCGTTGGGGATTCCGAGCCTGGAAGAGATCCTGCGGGGTCTGATTGCGTCCTCCGAGCCGAGCCCGATGCGGTCAAGAGCCACGAGGTTGATGGAGAACAAGCGTTTCTCGGCGCTGTTGGCCAACGGGGATTCCTGCCTTCTCTACGGGGATCCTTGGCCGTCGAACTTCCTCATCGATCGCGCCCTGCAAGTGCCGCAGGTTCGGATCGTGGATATCGATCCACTGTTCTTCGGTCCGTCGATCCTGCAACCCGCGCTGCTGTTCAGCGCGTGTTTCGTGGCGTCTTCGCTCCTCTTCCCGAGCGAAGACGCGGAGGTCCCCGACCTCGATGCTCTGATCCGTGCTTGGCCCGAGCATCTCAACCGGGAGGACTTGCTGCTGATGATGCGAGTGTTCCCGGTCGTTCTCAGCCTGTTCAAGAGGGCTGAGCACACCGGCTCAAGCACCTACCCAGAGAGCCTTCAGGCCAGCCTTCGCTTGCAGGAGCGCTGTCTCGCGATCATCGACGGGTATGATGCGGCATAGGAGGGGAATCGGCGTGAGCGATTCCCTTCTATGGGTTCCAGGGACACAATACTTAACCCTGCATGGTTGAACTCGGGGAGCACATACTCTATAACGCCTCTATGATCCGACAAGCCGAGATCCTCGGCGAGGCATAGGAGGCAGGCATGGCCCATGGTGCAAAAGCGAAGGTCAGTACCGGTGTGAGGACGGAGTTGCTTGCGGAGTATGCCTCCCTTAGAGAGGAGATTCTCAAGCGCATCGGGTTCCGCCAGCAACTGAACACGATCTTGCTGTCGGCGGCGGTGGCCCTCCTGGGAGCGCTGGTTGTAGTCGGCCACGTAGCGATTGCGTTCATCTTGCCTGTCTTGGTTGTCTTCATGGCCCTGTCTTGGGTCCACAACGACTTCCGCATCGGGCAGCTGGGCAAGCACATCCGCGAAGAGATCGAGACCAGCTTGGATGGCGTATGTTGGGAAACATCAATACAGGGCATGAGAGACAGGCCCAACGGTGGCTGGCCTTGGCGGCGCACCGTGGTTTCTCAGACAGGTGTCTTCCTTGTCGTGCAAGCAGCTTCGGTGCTGCTTGGCGTCTTGAATCTGGCGCCATCCCAAGATAAGTCCGCCTCAGCAGCGGCGGCTGCAGCTGCCGCTGCTGCTCAATCTGAGATGAAGCTCGTTCTGATTCACGTTGGTGTGGCCTGTGTGGTTGTCATGCTGATCATCATGGTTGACGGCTTCCGCCGCGCCAAGAAGCTTGCCTAGGGTGATAGCGCGAGAAAGGAACAGTGTGTGGGCCCAGCCCGAACCCGTATGAAACACCCTCTTCCTCCAGACATCGAACCAAGAGAACGTATAGCCCGCATTCTCTCCCCTTCCCGGAACCAATGACCTCGTCCGGGAAGACCGTCCTCGTCCCCATCATGAAGGGGGAGGTGCCACAGGGCACAAGGGCTACGATGATGGGATCCGCGCTACGTGGCGGCACGGTTATCGGCCGCCAAACGTGATCCAGACAATGGCTGCAACAGCCAACGCAATGAAGCCAACGCTCCCTACGGTTCGTGACCAGTGCGGCTCGTCGGTGACCTCGTGGAACGCTCTGACGTCACGGATGATCGCGGGGAACGAGAACAGGTCGCGGAGTCCGAACTGCTCGCGCTTCCCGATGGCGACCCATAGCTTGTCGATCTGCCCACCTGAGGGGAAAGCGACCACGTAGTACGTCCCCGTCTCAGGCAGGGTGACGGTTTCCTCGATGAGGATCCAAGATTGGGTTCCGGTCACGTGTTCGTGGAAGAAACGTGGTTCTCTCCTGGCCGCGGAGTCGAACACAACACCTCCGGCGCCCCGAGGCGCATCGAATGGCAGATCGACGGCCGGCAGTCCGGGACCGAGGACAGCAAGTGTTGGACGGTAGTCCGTCAAGCGGTCGAGTACGGGAAGTCCCAATGACAAATCCAGCGTTGCTCCCGCAGTGGCCTCGAAGGTCAGCCACAGCTGCGGATGGTCCTCGCTCAGCGGCGAGTACACCACCTGACTGACATCAATCTGCGTCATCTGCAGGGCTTCGCCTGCCGTCGAGAAGACGCCGCCGATCGACGCAGGCTTGTGAGCGAATGCGGGGACCGAGAGCCAGATCAACAGGAACAAAAGAAGCGCTGTCAATCGGAAGAAGGCCATCATAGCGCACCTCCTGAGAACCAGTCTGTCGCAATCCGTCACTCAAGCCAAACCTTCCTCGCCCGGGACCAGCTGCCATGGTGAGTGTCGAAGCCTTCTGCCCGCTGATCGATATCAAACACGATCAAGAGAATCCACCTCGACACGAGGGACTATGCTGGGATAGCATGGTGTTTATCATGTCCTCGCTTGGGCCCATCTTGAACACCATTCTCCCGGTCTTCATCACTGCGGGTATCGGGTTCATCATTTCGCGGTTCGCACTCCCGCGAATCGTTCGAGCTTCGCGCGACCGATCCCCCACGCTCGATGCTGATGTAGGGGACAGTACAGCGCCCGTTGAGGAAGGCATCCGCAAATTCCTGCACTCCCTGACCTTCAATTTCGCCGGTCCGCCGTATATTCTGGCCGCCCTGTGGACATCGACCGTCACGTTGAGTGACTTGGGCACGCCAGCCGTCGTGAGCACCATCCTCTATCTCGTGATGGTTCTCGTCGCCTACGCTGTGGGAGGTTTGGGTCGGTGGAGCCCGGACGAAACGAAGGCCGCGGCACTGTCACTCGCTTCGACCAACTGCGGTAACTACGGACTTCCTGTGCTTCTTCTTGCGTTCGGCGAAGATGGATTGGTCCTCGGGGCTGTATTCGTAGTTGCTCATGTGCTGGCTCATCTGACTGTGGGATTGGGCATTGCTTCATGGAACAAGGATCGTTCGTTCAGCCGGCAACTTGTCCACCTTCTCAAATATCCCTACATTTATGCTATCGGTCTCGGCCTCCTGCTGCGTAGCTTTGATATCGAGCCACCGCTGGCCGTTTCTCGGTCGCTTGACCTAATCGGAAGCTTGTGGATCCCGCTGATGCTCCTCTTGTTGGGAATGGAACTCGAGCGTGTCCGGATTGCGCTCGTCTGGAAGAAAGCCGCTGTGCTGAGCGCGATCAAGCTGCTCGCTCCACCGTTGATTGCTTGGGGGATAACCACGTTGCTTGGGATCTCCGGATGGGTGCAGGCCGTCCTTGTCGTCGAGTGCAGCATGCCGACGGCAGTCAATGGTCTGCTCTTGGCCCGCCAATGCAACACGCGTCCAGATCTTGTAGCAAGTACGCTACTGCTCTCCACCTTAGGCAGTATCTTCACGCTTTCGGCTCTCCTCGTGATCCTTGCCTGAACGATTGGGTGCAAGACCCGGGCCTTGCTGAGTAATCGACAGTTGGTGTGAACGCTTGTCGTAGGGCCTCTTCGAAGCGCGGACCGGTTTGGCACCAAATGTGAAAACCTGGCCAGCAAGCTGTGTGCGTCGCCTCGCGTTGCTCCGTAGCGCTCCGAAAATGAAGCCCGCAAGAGATCGAGGACGGTCTTGTCGTTGCTCGCGTTGCCTCGAGGAAAGCCACTACAAGCAAGGCTTTCGTCATCATGGCTCCGTCCCCAACCCCATCTTGGTCTTCTCCCACCAGAAGGGCGAAGGAGATCTGGTCTGAACTCGTGAGCGACCCAGTCAGAGGAAGGCGAGACACGAAGAACCTGAACACGCTGCGTGGGGGCCCACGGACGGGTGTGCTACGCCGGAGATTCATCCAATGATCTCTCTCAGTCCATCGATGAGATGGCTGAGCCTTTCAGGTGGGAGTGTCTCGATGAGGTCTCCGATTCGCTCTGCCGAGAGCGTGCGAATCTGGCTGATCTTGACCCAGGAGCGTTTCGGGAGAGCCGTCGATTCGAGCTCCATGCTCAGCGGGAACCCGGCACGCTGGGTTCTGCTGGTGATGGCCATGGCGATCACCGTTCCAGATCGTTCGTTGAACACATCATGGCTGAGAATGACAACGGGGCGTGTCCCAGCCTGTTCGTGTCCGCGAACAGGATTCAGATCGGCCCACCGGATCTCGCCTCTCAGTATTCGGGCCATTCTTTCAGCTCCGCACTTAGCGCTTCGTCGGCCATGGCCTGCTCGGCTTTTGGATCCAGTTTGGCACATTCCTTGGCCAAGCGGGTTCTTTTCAGTCGATTGAGCTTCTCTGTGATCGCTTCCTGAATCGCGCGGCTCCGATTCGGGAAGACGTTGCTCTTGACCAGCTCATCCAGTTGCTCAAGGGTTTCCTTCTCGATACTGATCGCGACCTTGGACATCGCCATGGGAATCACCGGTATTACCATACGTCATACCGACAGGGCTGTCAATCCCTCTCCGGCAGTGGAGCCACACATCTTGCATCGCAGCGGAGAAGCTGCTGAAGGCCGTCTCTGTGCTACGTCCTGGTGAGTAGAGTAGCTTCGCCCTGTACTCGGGATCAGATCTCTGCAAGACGCACTCTGGCACACCACAGAAGCAGCCACGCACAATCGCCCCAGCAAGCCCCCTGGTTTGGAGGAGGAAGGCAAAAGGAACGGAGTGCAAGGCTGGCCCGAATCGGTGCGCAATCACCCCCACCCAGACCTCCCCCATCACAAAAGGGGAAGATGCTCGTTTCGCAGTTCTCACACAGGATGCTAGCCTGAAGCGGGTCTTCTTCGCACGAGTAGTCGCTATACTGTGGCAGCGCGTCTCCTGCAGCTTGTGAGCAGCAAGACGTTTGACGCCCCTGGAAGGGAGGATCGGCAACATGACGACAACGTACACGGGGAAGTACACCAAGATCGAAAGCGGATACATGGGTCAACTCGTTGAGTGGCCCGAGGTCGTCACCGAAGGCGCAACACTTGAGGAGTGCCGTGTACTCCTGCAGGATGCACTGAAGGAGATGGTTGCTGCGTATCGCCAGGAAGGACTGGAGATACCGCTGGGAGGCGCCCTTCTCGAGCAAGTCCCTGTCGAGACCTAGGGAGAGCATCAAGCGTAGGGATCTGATCCGCTACCTTGAGGAGAAAGGGTTCCAGCTGATTCGCGAGGGACGGAAGCACTCTATCTACTCAAACGGGCAGAGAACCATTCCCGTCAAGCGCCACAGGTCTCTTGATCGGATTACCGCAAACGAGCTCTGCAAACAGGCTGGCTTGAGGCGGCCTTTCTGAAGCCCGTGGCAGAGGGCAAGCACCACAGTAGGCTAGGGCGAGGCCGTTCGCGCTTCGGCGGCCTGCACCAGAACCCGTACGGACACCCCCACCCCAGACATCGAACCGAGAGAATATGTAGTGCACACTCGCTTCCCTTCCCGACCTAGATCCAGGAAGGCAAGCCTCGTCTCCATTATGGAAAGGGAGGGGTTCTGGAGTTGACCCAGTTTCGTGGACACCCTAATACTTGCACAAGGAGGAGTTCACGATGCCGAAGACACGACCACCGTATCCACCTGAGTTCCGCCAGCAGATGGTGGAGTTGGCAAGGGCAGGACGTACGCCCAGAGAGTTGGCCGAGGAATTCGAGCCGTCTTA
>Ga0272442_10004705_pt1 | contig 18518 bp, 15 predicted proteins | sample SSMForm2O_FD_200262 | JGI IMG/M metagenome (GOLD analysis project Ga0272442, IMG submission 200262) | Marine sediment archaeal communities from Little Sippewissett salt marsh, Falmouth, MA, United States - SSM-Form-2O | ecosystem: Environmental > Aquatic > Marine > Wetlands > Sediment ... | reverse complement strand
ATATGATTTACATATTTTTGGTAGTTATGAACAGGTGGCATCATGATTACAGATTTTGATAGTAGAGAAAAAGTATGTTTTGATTTTTTAAAACAAATCCCTAAAGAAAGAAAATATGCGGTTATTGGAGGCTATGCGGTTACATCTTTTGGATTTCCTCGTTTTTCAGTTGATTTAGATATTACGATTCCTGAGAGTGAACTACCATTTTTTAAAAAACTAACCGAGGATAATGGATTTGTTTTAACCACTGTAAAAGAGGATCTTTCATATTCTGGAAGATTTGAAAGATATGAAAAAGGTCTGGTTAGTATTGATCTTTTAATAAATGGTGTTCAATCTCGGCAGACTGGATATCTTTACCCATTTCAATATATTTATAAAAACTCGCAAATTAGAGAAACAAGTGGTTGGAATCCAGTAAATAAAACAAAAGTGAAAATTGCTAAAAAAGAGATGTTAATTGCACTGAAGATTCAATCGATGAGAATGGCTGATAAAAGAGATATCATAATGCTTTGTTATGAAAAACCTGATACTCAGAGCATACTTACTCATTTAAAGGATAGTCCAAGGGAAAAAATAATGGAACATATTATTGAATTATTATTGGTTTTTTCAAATAACAAATTTAAAGATTCATTGAAAGGCGTTTATTCTATTAATGATAAGATTTACAAAAAAACTATTGAAAGATGTCAACAAACAATGATTGAACTTAAAAATCAATTGCTTTAACTGTATATAGCCGGCCGTATTAATTTAAAATCATTAAAATCTATTATGTTTTACCAATTTTTCCCCTATTGAACTGTTAAAGTCCTGCCAGACCCATGATTTATTTAACATTTAATTTTATTAAATCTTTAAATTTAATCTTAAGGTGCTTAAGAGTATGTAAAATTTTTTAAATAATTATAAAAAATGCTTTAAGAGTTTTTTAAAAGTATACATATTTGATAATAAAAAAAATTTAAAATAATTTATAATAGTTTCCAATGATATGAATATTTCATTTGTACTATTAGAGTTTTTTAGTACAGTTTTATTTATTTTGTGTATTTATCATTCATTAAAACGTAGTAAAAAACATCTAGCTGAACTTTTAATAATGGTAGTATATGCAATTTTATTAGAGTCTATAAGTGTAACAAAAGGGGGCTATATTTATGGTGATTTTTTGCTAAAAATTTTTGGTGTCCCTATAGCAGTTGGCTTTGGTTGGGGTGTAATAATTTACACATCGCTTGCAACTGTAGACAAACTAAATATTTCACAAAAAATCCGTCCATTTTTGGTTACACTTCTTGCTTTAAATATAGATTTTTCAATGGACCCAATAGCAATAAAAGAAGGATTATGGTCGTTTACTTATACTGAGGGGTTTTGGTTTGGTGTACCATCGGGAAACTTTATTGGCTGGTTTATAGTTGTTTTTTGTTTTTCTTATTTTATTTATTACTATAGAAGAAATCAAAAATATAAATATTTTTATCCAGTTTTAAGCATGATTTTTTCTATAATAATACTTACAACTTATGGTTTATTTCAAGGTGGCGTTCTATGGTATATTTTCTGCGATGACAAATATTTCTTTGCAATTTTTATTATTTTAATTATTATATCAATTGCATATATATTATTAAAAATTGGAAAGATAAAAAAAGATAACAATGTAGACTGGATTGTACTTTTTATACCTGCTGCATTTCATTTTTATTTTTTAATTTTGTTGATAATTAGAGATTATAGGATAACTGTATTAATTTTTGTTTCTCTGGTTATGCTAATTTCTGCAGCATATATTCATTTATTACCTTATTTTGACATACTAAAAAAATAGTGGAAGAATATGTTTTATCCAAAACGCTCCAACATATTCTAATTCAATTGTTTCATAGATGATTGGATTTTCATAAGTTAATCTAATATCAACAGTTTTTGGAATATAACCAGGCCGAATTATCCTTATTGTAAAGCTCTCATCGTTTGGCAAATTTCTAAATGAGTGTTGACCTAATCTATCTGTAAAACCAATTCTAACTATTCTACCATTTTCATTTCTTAGAATTAATATTGCACTTTTAATTAATGAGGATTTACTTTGGGATTTTAAGATATTAATCTTAACATGTCCTCTGTTGATTTCCCGATTTCTAGAAATAAAAATTGGATATACTGCTTCAGGGCCAACCTGATTGAATTCATCTTTTGCTTTTGCTCTAATAATAAGTGGTTTGTTTCTCCCTGAATATGTATGTTGAATAGTTATTACCTCTCCTTCGGGATATGGACCAATCCATTCCTCAACTGTACCATCGCCCCAGTCAATTAAATAAAAGAGATCATCTCCATCTACGTCTGTTGATACAAATTTATAATTACAAACTTCACCTGGAACAACCATTCTAGGCCCAGCAATGGCTGGTTTACTTGGGGGATAATCGCTTCCAATTGTTGTAAACTGCCATACAGGACCTTCTGTTTCTGCACCATAACTATCCTTTGCAACAATTTTCCAGTAATAAAGAGTGCCAGGGTCTAAATCTTCAATATAGTATAAAGTCTCAGTGATATCTCTCTTCCAAATCGCAGGAGGACTATTTATTCCCAAATAAAGATCATACCTTACGGGGTCACCTGAATTTGGATCGCCACCCGTCCAACTAAGAGTAATATCTAATTCAATATCTGAAGCACCGTCAGGTGGATTAGGATTACTTGGTTCATATGGTGGATCATTTTCACCTGTTTTAAATGTCCAAATTGGTCCTTCATTTGTTGAACCATGTTCATCTTCTGATAAAATCTTCCAGAAATAATCAGTATCCAATGTTAAAGTACCTGGATCCCATGTTGTATCTTCATAATCCCATTCAATCAATGGAGGAGGTGTTACAGTTCCAAAATAAATATCATAAGTTACTGAATCTCCATTTGGATCACCACCAGTCCAAGATATATCTGCCTCTAAATCAACTTGTGTTGCACCATTTGGAGGATTAGGATTACTTGGTTCATATGGTGGATCATTTGTGTATGTTGTAAAACTCCAAACTGAGCCAGAAGTTGATGAATACGCATCATAGGCTTTAATTTTCCAGTAATAGGTAGTTTCAAAAAGTAGTGTTCCGGGAGTAAATGATGTACCAGATTGCCCAGACGAAACTATATTAACTGGTGGATCTACAGTATCAAAGTATACATCATATGTTAATGGATCGCCATCAGGATCACTGCAAGTCCAAGAAAGAACTACATTTACATCAATGTCTGTAGCCCCATCTTCTGGATCTGGATCACTTGGCGGATTTGGAGGATTATTGCCAATCCAAGATACATTCCAATAATCAATTTCAGGAGAATAAGAAGGTGTTGATCTTGAAAATGAAGCCATAAGTCTAATTGATGAAGCAGTTACGTCTTGTATACTGTCACCTGGCTCAATATTAGAAACTAACACTACACCAGATGCACCGTCTAAAATATCAAAAGTTAAATCTGAATTAGATGCAACAGCATCAAACTCGTTCCAAAAGCTAGAGCCGCCCTTATTTATTTCAATAGATGTAACATGAGCCGAGAGAGCTTGTTCTATTTCATTTCCAATAGAGTAAATTACAGATGATCCAGTATTTGTTTGTAAATCCCAAAGATTGCAATAAATATCTGGATAAACATCGTCATATTGTGATGGATAATCCTCAACAAGGTCTTCCCATGCAACAAATATCTTACTATTTCCAATGTCAATATTTGCCCAATCACCTTTATGATCTGTATCAGAATTAACAGATAGTTTTTCTGAACTTGACGAAGGTTCTCCGTCAGATGTAACAATTTTGCCCCATATATCAGTGTTATCATCATATGTTACAAAGTATGGATCTTCCATATCTGAGAGTGGATATGTAACAATATCTGTTCTAACATAATCACCTGAGCTGATTTGAAAATTATTTATTACAACATTTCCATCTGAATCAATGATTGTTCCCCAAATATTTCCTCTCCAATCACCACTAGATATATCACCATCATTCCAGGTTACAAGATATTCTTCTGTTTCTTCATTGAAATACACACATGGGAAATTATAATCAGTATAATCATCTCCATCTGCTAGTTTTTGAGCAGACCCAATTATACTTAAATCTTCATCAAACAATCCTGCCCAAATATCAAATGGGCCATTATCTGGCGTTTCACCTTCCTCCCAGACTATTAGATATCTTTCATTTATCGGATCAAAAGCAACCCATGGTTCACATTGAGAATCAGATGCACTAGAAATTGTTTTTTCACTTCCAACTTGATTACCATTTGTATCATATAATTTTGCATAAAGATTGTAATTGCTTGTTCCTAATCTAGCATCTTCCCATATAACACACAATCTATTGTTTATTGAGTCAAATTCTACATGGGCATCTGCTTGAACATTTGTTTGAGCGCAAATATTTATTACAGAACCAAGAGAAAGCCCTGAACCGCTTTTGCTTACCATTCTACCTTTTATATCAAGAGTATCTGCACTTGGATTTGCAACTGTATTATAATGCTCCCAAGCAACAAACCATTTACCACCACCATAATCTGCTGAAGGATTTTCATTTCTATAAAACAGTGTATTATCCTTAAATACTAGTGCATCATCAACTTCTTTATTTCCTGATGTGTCAAATATAGAAGCTCTTATTTCTTGTTTGAATCCAAAGGTATAAGGGGGATAGTAAGCTTGACCCTCTTCCCAAAAAACAATGAAATAATTATTCCCATAACTAACATCTGGATCCCAAGTACCTTCATTGTTTAAATGATCAGTTATTTTATAATCATCTGACCATTTTTCATCCCAATCAGAAAATACACTTCCAAAATCACTTTCGTCTTGAGCACTGGGATTTCCGTAGAATAGATAAACCTCACTTGTATCTGTTGGTAACGAAGAAAATTTAATCCAAACAAAAGCTTGATTGCTGTTGAAACTCTCGATCCAATAATCTAGATATAAACCTGGATTATCCTCATGTTTAAATCTTATATCAGAGAAATCTGAGTTCATATCTGAATCATAATCAATTGTCAATTTTAAAGCAAAATCTTCAAGTGTTTGACCTGCATTGTTTGTTATATCAATAACTCTCAATTTAGTCCAAGCCGGATCAATCCAAGCTTGATAGGTATTTATCATTGATACTTTGCTATCTGAAACAACATAGTTATCAGAAGATCCAGATCCAGGTGGATTCGTATCAATTTTTGATTCATCAAGAAAATCGTCTTCCCACATGCCTCGCTGGTTATTAAAATTATTTTCATTTGGAATTGATGAAATTGTATTATCAGATCCAATTCTATTACCAGCATTAACTGCTGAAGCAAATAAAAATAATAACAAAATTGCTATAGCAGTACTTTTAAAAATTACACCTCTTCCTACCATTTTGACCCCCGTATAAAACAACATATGCTGTTTTCTATTATTTAAAACTTACTCTATTGTCTTTTTAATTAATATAAAATTTATCAAAAAATTAAAAAATTCCTATAACTTATTCTCCAACAATTATAAAAAAATTTAAATTTAATTTTTCTAAAAAATGGTTTTTGAATTTTAAACAATCTAATACTTTTGAGACAAAGTCTAATAATACTTTCAATTACCCCTATCGTACATATATAAATTAAAAAGACCTTATTAGTAATTAGATTGACGTGAGATAAGGGGGACATGCCAGCAATGCTGGCATTTCTGCCACATTTTTAGATTAATCCCAATCCTTCCCATCCCATCCCCTCCTTTTTTTATTATAAACAAAAATCATACCAGTATTTTTAATAATAAACCCGATATAACAAAGAGAGATGCAAAAACAACTTTCATCATTTGATATCTATGTTATTATTGAAGAGTTAAAAGAGCTTATAGATAATCATATAGAAAAAATATATCAGATTTCTCGAGGCGAGATATTAATTAAAGTTAAAAATATTCAAACAAAAAAGAAAACTAATTTCTACATTAAAAATGGAAGCTTCTTATGCCTGACAAATAAAGATTTTGAAAAACCAATGAAACCACCGGTATTTGCAATGGCACTGCGCAAATATCTATCAAATGGTAAGATATCAAGTATTAAACAACACGAGTTTGATAGAATTATAATAATAAATATTATGAAAAATAAAGAAGAATATTCCTTAATTATTGAATTTTTTTCAGATGGAAATATAATACTTGTTAATCCTCAAGGAAAAATAATTGTCCCACTAATCAGACAATCATGGGCACATAGAAAAATCTCAGGACGGCAAGAATATATCTTTCCACCCTCTCAAATAAACCCCTTTGAACTAACAAAAGAAAAACTTGGGATAATTCTTAAAGAGAGTAATACAGATATTGTAAGAACTCTTGCAGTAAGTGTAAATCTAAGTGGGCCTATAGCAGAAGAGATATGCACTAGAGCAGGTACTAATAAAAATATAAAAATTAAAGAGATCGATGAAAAAATAATTTCAGATATTTATGAAGGTCTAAAAAAGTTTTTAAATATTTTTCAAGAAAAAAAGTTTAAACCGGTTATTGTAAAAAAAGATAATGAAATAATTGATGTGTTGCCCTTTAAATTTCAAAGTTATAAAGATTTTACATTTGAAGAAACTAAGAGTTTTTTAAAATCTTTTGATTTATTTATCAACGAAAAAACAGAACCTAAAAAAACCAAGAAAGAAAAGTCTGATGATATTGTTGAAAAACTCAATCGCCAATTAAAAATGCAAAAGGATGCGGTAATACGACTTAGAAAAGAAATTAAAAATAAAAAGATAATTGGGGATATTATTTATCTTAATTATCAAGAAATTGAGGAATTATTAAAAAATATTAATCTTGTTTTAGAAAAAAAGGATAAAAAACAGGATATCAAAAAGATTAATGATTTAGATATTGTAAAAGAATTTAACCCTGAGAAAAACCTGTTAATATTAAATCTTAAAGATACTATAGGAAATATAATTGATATCAAAATCAGTTTTCGCAAATCTGTATCTGAAAACGCAGAAAAAGCATATGATGATAATAAAAAATTAAAAAGTAAGCTTTCTGGTGCAAAAAAATCCATTGAAAAAACTCTTGAACAAATAAAAAAAGTTGAAGAAAAAAATAAAAACAAGAAAAAAGAAATAAAAGAAAAAACCAAGACAAAAGAGAAAACCTTTTGGTTTGAACGTTTTCGTTGGTTTATAAGTAGTAATGGTAATATTGTCATTGGAGGGAAAGACGCTAAAACAAATGAAATCATCGTAAAAAAATATTTGAAAGAAGGAGATAGATATTCACATGCCGAGGTGCAAGGTGCTCCTAGCATTATTATAAAAAGTCAGGATGCATTAGGAAATAAAAAAGAAATAGATGAAAAAACACTTGAAGAATCCTGTATTTTTGCTGCGTCTTTCAGTAAGGCTTGGAAACAATTTGCAGAAACGCAAGCCTATTGGGTTTTGCCAGAACAAGTAAGTAAAACAGCTCAAAGTGGAGAGTTTATACCTCGTGGTGCATTTATTATTAGAGGAAAGCGAAACTATTACAACTGTAAATTTGAACTAGCAATTGGGCAGATAAAAATTCAAGATTCATTGAAAATTATGTGTGGTCCGGTATCTTCTGTTAAAACTCATTGTAAAAAATATATCGTTTTTCAACCTGGAGATGTAAAAAAAATTGAATATGTAAAAAAAATTGCCAAGGTCTTTGATGTAGACACATATATTATTGATAGAGCTATTCCTGCAGGAGGAGCAACAACTACAGAAACAATAGGATTTGATATGAGGTAAACAATTATGAAAGTCTTGTTTAAGGATTTAAAGCACAAAGAACTCAAATTAGTGCCGGAAAATCTTGATGATATTTGGCATCTTTACAATATAGTAGAAAACGGTGATTTGGTAAGAGCAGTAACATTTAGAACAGATGAACAGAAAGACGATAAGATTCGATCTAAAAAAATCGAGAAAAAAAGGATAAAAATCGGTTTAAGGGTTTCAGAGGTAAAATTTCATGAATTTTCTGATAGACTAAGAATACACGGTACAATAGAGGAAGGACCACAGGATCTTGGGTCTTTTCATACACTAAATATTAATGCAGATAAAATGGATAAAATCTCAATTGTAAAAGAAGAGTGGAAACAATATCAATTGGAACGTATTGATGATGCTGTAAAACACAGCAAGCAAGCAATAATTACCTTTCTATCAATTGATGAAGATACTGCAACAATTGCCATTTTAAGGCAAAGTGGTGTACAATGGATTACAGATATAAACTCCAACAGATCAGGTAAAATGTTTGAAAGTAAAGATACAGAAAAGCAATATTTTGGTGAAGTTTTATCAGTAATAGAAAAAAACAAAACTGAGGGATCAAAACTAGTAATCCTAGGCCCTGGATTTGCAAAAGAGCATTTTGTAAAATATGGAAAAGAAAAAAACCCTTCACTTTTTGAAAAATTTGTAGTTCACACAACGGGAAACTCTGGAATGAATGGAATAAATGAAGCAATAAAAACAGGTATTGTTGCTCAAATCACAAAAGAAAACAGGGTTGCCTTTGAAACTGGTCTTATTGAACATTTTTTTGAAGAAATTAAAAAAGATGGACTTGCAACCTATGGGGAAAACGAGGTTAAAAATGCGTTGTTAAATGGTGCCGTTGATAGACTATTAATTACAGATGTATTAATTAGAAAAGAAATAGGTGATAAGTTTTTAAAAATTGCAAAGCAAAACAAAAGTGAATTTACAATAATTAACACAATGCATGAATCTGGAAAAAAATTTGAAGGAATAGGGGGCATTGGCGCCCTATTAAGGTATAAACTATAATTTTTATATGTCTCTACCGCGACTTGTATCTCTTAATACTCTACCGTATGTACCAGGATAGCTTGAGTCTTTTGGTTCTTCTGATGGTGGATTTGTAATTTCATTAAATTCAGGTGTATAAAATGTATAATTTACTGTTAATTTAAAATTGTTACCTTTATCACCAAAAAATGCTAGGAGTTTCAATGGACGAATACCTATTTTCTCTCCTTTTGATAATTTTACTAATACATTAAAAGATGCGCAGTTTTCATTGTCATATTCTTTATCCACTGAATTTTTCACAAGATTAATATCCTTGACATTGACATCTTCATATATTTCATCGGATGGAGTATCATATACGCTAATTGAAGGAGTTATTGTTGTATCTGCAGAACCTGTACTTCTATGAGAAATAGTTTCTTCACCAAAGGTTATATCTGCTGTTAATATGTCTTTGCCTCTTTTGAAAAGTAGTCCTTGGATTTTATCATCATTCCATTTAATTCTGAACTCAGCATTTGTTAAGACAGCGCCCATCTCTTCAGTTATATCCAAAGGTTCATTATAATTTGACTTAAAAGAACAATAATCATCTATTGTATATTCCTCACAATGTTTAACCCAATGTAGTTTAAGATCCGTCGTCTGTTTTTCATTTCCATTATCATCAGGCTCATCGGCTTCATAATAAAAAATTATTCCGATTGCAGCTATAACAAGTATAATTACACCAACAACTGCAATTATTTTATCGGATTTTTTTAAATTCATTAAACTCACCCAAAGTTTTTTTATATATTTAATTCTATTTTTCTATTAATATAAGTATTGTTACTACTTTATTAAGTTTTTCCTTTTTATTCATTTTAATATTATAATATAAAAGAAATATCCTATAATAAATTTTTTGTTTAATATAAAATTAAAAAGTTATCGGTAAATCTACTTTACATTTTGAACATTTACCTTCAAAAATATCATTTAATTTAACTGAAAAACCAACCCTTTCAATTACTAAATTTCCGCAATTTGGACATATTGTATTTTCATAATCACCATGAAAAACATTTCCAAGATAAGGATACAATACTCCACTTTTTTTTGCAACTTCATATATATTTAAAAGAGTATCTATTGGTGTTTGAGGAATATCAGTCATATTAAAATCAGGATGAAACCTAGAAAAATGAATAGGAATATTGCTACCTAGGTTTTCAACAGACCACTTACAAAAATTTTCAATTTCATTAATAGAGTCGTTAAGACCAGGTATTACAAGATAAGTCAATTCAATATGAATTCCAAACTCTTTTGCAAGCTTGCAAGTATTCAAAACAGGCTGTAAACGGGCTTTACAAATATTTTTATAAAAATCTTCATTAAAAGCCTTAACATCAATATTCATTGCATCTAAGACTCTCGAAATTTCCTTTAAGGGTTCTTCACCAATATACCCATTTGTAACATAACAAGTATATAAACCAGCCTTTTTTGCAAATCTTGCAGAATTATAACAAAATTCATGCCAGATAGTAGGTTCGTTATAAGTATAAGAAATACCTTGACATGAATATTTTTCAGCTAAACTTACAACATCTTCTGGTGCAATTTCTTTTGTATTATAATATAATGGTTTTGCAGTTGAAATACTATAATTTTGACAATATTTACATTTAAAATTACATCCAACTGAACCAAGAGAAAGTGCTTTTGTTCCAGGGTAAAAATGATAAAGTGGTTTTTTTTCAATAGGATCTGCTGCAATTGATGAACAAGACCCATAAATTAAAGAATATAATTTACCTTGCTCATTTTTTCGCACACCACATAAACCTACCTTTCCTTTTTCAATTTTACATTTATGAGAACATAGATTACATTGCAGTTTATTTTCAGTAATATTTTTCCAAAAGCTAGCTTCCTTTTTCATATTTATATGTATAATACAAACAAGGTGTAATAAATTTTATTAACTAAATATCAAACCTTTCTGACTACGAATAAAACCCTTGTGAGGATATTGATCATTAATCTGGGGTTCCATTTTGCTAAAATCTTTTAAATCCTTTTCAGTCCTTAAAATATACCTAGCATAAAAAAATGCTTCTTCTACAGAGACCTTCCCATCTCTAAAAATTCTAAGTCTAGTTGGACGGCCAATATTAAAAATAAATGGTCTGAAACCATCTGCTTCACCGCTTTCAATCCCATAAAACCAAATTTGAGTAAATAAGGGTCCTTGAGTAGTGCTAGCGTATCCAAGTCTATATTTACTAGCACCAGATATAACCACTCTACCTGAACCTGGAATATTTGATTTATATAAAAATAACTCAGGAAAATTTAAGATTGTTTTATCAGCAAAACCACCACTATAGCACGCATCAACAAAAATACATGTTTTATCGGATTTTAAATCTAATAATAAATTTCCTAATTCGTTGTCATATAAAATGTCATCCCATAAAAAAACAGCACTTCTTTCTAAAATTTTCCCACCAAACAATCTTTTATCACTGTCTCCACAACCGTGACTGGCTATCCAAACAAAAACCTCGCTATCTTGATAATTATTTGATTGTTCCGCAATATAACTTAATGCAAAATTTACATTTTCTTTAGTAGCTCCAGCATAAGCAATATCATACTTATGTTTACGTTCTTGAATTGTCTCTATCGGTTTACCATAACCATTATCTGCTCTTATCCATCCATCGTCAAAAAGAATTATAATATTATTTGTAGAATAACCTAGATTTTCAATAAAATAAGATGTCATTTTTTCAGCAAGAAATAGACCACCGTTACCAAGTTTACTTTCATTATCTTGAGGAAAGTTAGATGCAATGATAAAAATTGCCCATTTGTGAGAATCGGATTCAACAATTTCAGGATTATTTACCTTAACATTAATCTGCTGTTCCTTTGAATAATTAATTCCATCCCAAGATCTTACATATATTGCGTAAATACCATCTTCAACGTTGTAGGTATTCCATTCATAACTCCACTTTGAATTACCATTTGCAAGTTTCCATTCATCTTCAATTTTAACTTCAACATCTAGTAAGCTATCATCACTATCATTATCAAAAGCTAGACCGTGAATAATTACAATTTTTGAAACAATAGCCCCATTATAGGGATAATTTATTTCAACAACAGGTAATTCATTTACATATTTTACCTTTTCATCATAATAAAAAAATGCAATAGGTATAGTTATTACTATAGCTAGCAAGATCACTATGATGACATTCTTATTCATTGTATTTCCATAATATAATTTAATTCTTATTATTTAAAGTCTTTATGATACAAATGTTTCCAAAATAAAAAAAATATTCTTTTAAAAAAGGCAATTACATTAAATTGATTCAAAAAGTTTATCATAACTATTTTGTTTTCGCTAAATAATAATATGGGGCGATAATTTGAAAAAAATGACATATTCTGATAGTGGAGTTGATATATTAAAAGAAGAAAAAGCAATTAAAGGAATACTATCAAAAATTAAGTCTCATAGAAAAGGAATAGGTAAACCATTAGGCGGCCATTATGCAGGAATGATTGAATTTGGTGAAAACATTCTTGTTTTATGTACAGATGGAGTAGGAAGTAAAGTAAAAATTGCATCAGAACTTAAAAAATGGGACACTATAGGAATTGATTGTATCGCAATGAATGTTAATGATGCAATATGTGTAGGAGCAGAACCATTAGCTTTTGTGGATTATTTGGCAATTGATGACCCGAAACCAAACATAACCCAAGAAATTGCAAAAGGACTTCAAAAAGGTGCAGAAATTTCAAATATATCAATTATTGGTGGTGAAACCGCATCTTTACCTGAAATAATTAATGGATTTGATCTTGCAGGAACATGCCTTGCATATCTTAAAAAGGGCAAAATTGTAACAGGTGAAAATATTGTACCTGGCGATATAATTATTGGGCTTAGCAGCAGTGGAATCCACTCAAATGGATATACACTTGTAAGAAAGGTTATTGAAAAATCAAAATTATCTTATAAAGATAAATTTCCAGAGATGTATTATCCAAATAAAAGAATTGGAGAAATATTACTTACACCAACAAAAATCTATGTAAAAGAGATAATAGAGTTATTAAAAAATGTAAAAGTAAAGGGACTTGCCCATATAACTGGAGGCGGTCTAAGAAATCTTCCAAGATTAAATAAAAATGTTAAATTTATTATAAAAGACCCGCTTCAACCTCAACCAATTTTTGATTTTTTGAAAAAACATGGTAATATTGATGATAAAGAGATGTATCAAACATTTAACATGGGAATGGGATTTGCAGTAATTGTTAAAAAACAAGATGAAAATAAGTCATTAAAAATCCTTAAAAAACATACAGAATCAGAGACAAAAACTGTCGGAGTTATTGAAAAAGGAAAGGGTGTAGAGTTAAAATCCCAAAAATCAATAAAATTCTAAAAAATAACTGCAAGAATTGCAATAATTATTATTACAATTATTACTGAAATAACTATCCATTTAACCTTATTTTTTTGTTCATCAGAAGGACCTTTTACAAATGAATAAGCTTGAGGTGTTGCATATTGGTCTTTTGGTCTATCCATTGAAAATCTTGGATCTATATCTGTTTCTGAACGATGTTCAAATTTTGCACCACAAAATCTGCAAACTTCAGAATCAATAGGGATTTCTTTATTGCAAAAAGGACATGGTGCTACATCTGTTGGTTTGATGTTTGCTTCCATTATCTTCTTATGAAGGAAAGTATAAAAATCCCTAAATTTTCTATAGGCATATAAGCTTGTAATACTTAGTGTAAAAGTGGATATTATTAACATAACAACGTTTTGATAAAAAGGTTTTTTGTCCATTTCTGAAATAAAAATGTCAATATATGTTAACAGAGAAAAACCCAGCAAGATTGGTAGAACAATTGAAATTGCTAGTAAAAAATTATTTTGAACTAAAATATCTGCAAGATTACTTTCAGAATTAACTAAATAAAAAGTAGAAGAAGATACCAATAATCCTTTTGATAAGGCAATTTGTATACCAAATAATACCATGCTTGGGATTAGAAATGCAGATGAAATCATCACTCTTACTTCATGATCTTTATTTATTTCTTTTCTACCAATTACAACATATAAAAAACCCCAGAAAAGCCAAAAAAGTAATACTACATCAAAAATTCCAATAATTCCGGCAAAAACACTTGATGAAAAAATGGGATATAAAATATCTGCAACACCATCATTAAAAAACCCAACAATTAAAACAATTGCAATTACTATCTGAACTGCAATCATTATAAACATATAATGTAAAAATTCATAAATTCGTTTTATACCCTCAGCAGTATATAAAGTCGATTTATCTTTTTTTAATCCCATCCTCTTATCCTAATATTGAAATAAAAAAGTAGGTTTTATACTTTACTAATAAATAAAAAAGATAGCGGGGAGTGGATTTGAACCACTGATCTACGGGTTATGGGCCCGTCGGGATTTCCTGGCTACCCCACCCCGCTATTTATAAAATTAAGAGGATAGGAGTTTTCCAATAATAAAAGCTTATTTATTAAGTTTATCCAAAATAATACAATCTTAAAACAAAGAAAAATATTATAAAGTCTTTTTTAAATAATCAAATGGGAGGAAATGAAAGAAATGGAAATTAAAACGCATCTTGTAAAAAAGGTTGCAAAATTTCCAAGAGTTTGTACAAACTGCAAAAATGAAATACCAATTGGTGATGCTTTTCATCATGAACAAGGAGTAAAAGAACACCTCCACTCACTTATTGCACGACAATATTGTTCTGATTGTTATGCTAAATATGGAGAAAAAAAACTTCTTTCTGGAAATTCACAATAAGTTGCTAGATTTTTCAAAAACATTTTTCAGCAGATTGCCTATTTTAAGCTTTCATTTGCAGGGGTACCCGAGCGGTCAAAGGGGCAGGGCTTAGGACCCTGTGACGTAGGTCTTCGAGCGTTCAAATCGCTCCCCCTGCACTAAAAATTTGATGAAAAAAATGAAAATAATTGCATTTACAGGTATGCCTTTTTCAGGAAAAAGTGAAGCTGTAAAAATTGCAAAAGATATGAAAATTCCTGTAGTTAGAATGGGAGATATGGTATGGGAAGAAACAAAAAAACAAGGTCTTGAGCTCAATGATAAAAATGTTGGAATAATTGCAAACAATTTTAGAAAAAGTCATGGTATGGATATTTGGGCAAGAAGAACGCTTGAAAAACTAAATAAATCAAAAAATTCAAATATTTTAGTAATTGATGGAGTTAGGAACATAGAGGAAATTGAAACCTTTGAAAAAGAGCTGGGAAAAAGTTTTGTTTTAATTTCAGTTGAAGTATCAGATGAAAAAAGATATAAAAGAGCAATAAAAAGAAATAGAAAGGATGATAGCAAAGATATAAATGTTATTAAAGAAAGAGATAAAAGAGAACTTTCATGGGGTCTTGGAAACGTAATTGCTTCAGCTGATATTATAATAACAAATGAAGGAACAATTGATGAATTTAATGAAAAAATTAAGGATTTGTTAAATAAAATTTAATTTTTGAAAACGATAACCTTATCTATACTATTCCTTATTTTCGGCTGCAGATATAATGTATGAAGCAAAAGTGACAATTGATTTAAAAAAGGGCGTTTCTGACCCTGAAGGAGCAAACACTCTAAAAGCACTAAAATTACTTGGTTTTAACAATGTTATAAAGGCAAAGATGGTTAGAACTGTTGACCTATTTATTGACGGAAAATCTGAAGATGAAGTTAGAAAAAGTGTTGAACAAATGTGCCAAAGACTTCTAACAAATCCTGTAATTCATACTTATAAAATCAAAATTACAAAAAAATAGGGGAGTAATATTTGGATCTGGATAGGCTTTTTAAAAAAAAGAATTATTCATTTAATCTATATGAAATAGATCTTTCCGATGCAACTGATCCTGAATTAAAAGGTATTTCTGATAGGCTAGGGATTGCACTTGATCTGCCTGAAATGAAAAGGATTCAGGTTTATTTTAAAGGAAAAAACAGAAATCCAACTGATGTCGAACTTGAAGCACTGGGCCAGGCTTGGTCTGAACATTGCTGCTATAAATCCTCAAAAGTTCCTCTTCAACAAAATGTATTTGGAATTGCAGAGAAAAAAATTATTGCAAGAGAAGATGCAGGCGTTGTAGAGTTTGACAAAGACCATTATTATTGTGCCGCTCTTGAATCCCATAATCATCCATCCGCAGTTGAGCCATATGGAGGAGCTGCAACAGGTGTCGGAGGAATTGTAAGAGACGTTGTTTGTATGGGAGCTCAACCAATTGCATATATAGACCCTTTATTTTTTGGACCTCTTGATTATCCTTTGAAAGATCTTCCTAAAGGAGTAAAACATCCAAGATATCTCTTCAAAGGCGTAGTTGATGGAATCAGAGACTATGGAAACAGAATTGGTATTCCAACACTATCTGGTCAAGTCTATTTTCATAAAGGCTACACTGGAAACTGTCTTGTCAATGTCGGTTGTATTGGGATTATGGAAAAAAAAGAACTAATTCATAGTAGAGCAAAAGCACCGGGTAATATTTACATCTATGTTGGAGGAAAAACAGGAAGAGACGGAATTCACGGTGTAACTTTTGCATCAGCAGAACTTACAGACGAAAGCGAGGAAAGCAGCAGATCAGCAGTGCAAGTAGGAGATCCAATTACAAAAGAACCGCTCATTCATGTTACACTTCAATGTAATAGAAAAGGACTACTTGAGGGCCTTAAGGACTTTGGTGGAGGGGGACTTTCTTGTGTATGTGGTGAACTTGCTTATGAAGCAGGATTTGGTGCAGAAATCAACCTTGAAAAAATTCCACTTAAAGAAGAAGGAATCTCACCTTGGGAGATTTGGGTCTCAGAAAGTCAGGAAAGAATGATGTTTCTTGTGTCTGAAAAAAATGTTGAAAAGGTACTTCACATATGCAAACAATGGGATGTAACAGCAGTTGTTGTTGGAAAAGTAATTAATGAAAAGATTACAAGAGTATTTTACGAAGGAAAAAAGATTCTCGAACTTGACATGGACTTTTATACAGGTGGACCAGTATATGACTCCTGCCAAAGACCTTTTAATATAGAAAAACAAAAAAAGATTTCTGAAAAAGATTTTAAAATGCCAGACCTAAATAATACTTTGAAAAAACTACTGGCGTCTCCAAATATTGCATCTAAAGAATGGGTAATTCGACAGTACGATCATGAGGTACGTGGAAATACTGTAATTAAGCCATTACAAGGGAAACTCGGTATTGAAACACATGGTGATGCAACTGTTCTAAAACCACTTGAAGATTCTTTTAGAGGAATTGCAGTAACTGCAAACATAAATCCTAGATTTATGGAAAGAGACCAGTATTGGGGAGCATGCTCTGCAATCGACGAAACTTGCAGAAATCTTGTATCAGTTGGTGCAAAACCTGATGCACTTCTTGATTGTCTAAATTTTGGAAATCCTGAAAAACCTGGAAAGATGGGAGAATTTTATGAAGCTTGTAGAGGACTTGGTGAATCAGCCCGTGAACTAAACCTTCCTTTTATGTCAGGAAATGTGAGTTTTTATAACGAATCAATTAAAACATCAGTTCCACCAACACCTGAGATAATGGGGATAGGAATAATTAAGGACATTAGAAAATCAATAACATCCGAGTTAAAAGGCAAACAAAACCCATTGTATATTATAGGAAAAGAAACAGAAAAAGAAATGGGTGGATCTGAATATTATGACCTTTTGAAAACTGAAGGTGGAACTGTACCTAAAGTTGATTTAAAACTACTTAAAAAATGTATGAAAGGACTACTATCTGCAATTGATAAAGGTTTAATTCAATCCTGCCATGATGTTTCTGAAGGTGGGATTGGAGTATGTATTTCTGAAATGGCAATTGGTGGAGATATCGGTGCAAAAATCGATATTTCAAACGTTGGCCCTGGTCTTAGGTCTGATTTTAAACTTTTTTCAGAATCAAATACCAGATGGATTGTTGAAGTAAAAAAAGAAAAACAAAAAGATTTTGAGAAATATTTAAAGAATAACAAGACGCCATATAGAAAAATCGGAAAAACAGAAGGTGACAAGCTAAAAATCAATAATGATAGAAAAGAAATTATCAACCTGGATATTCCAATTCTTCGAAATCAATGGAAAAATGCTATTTGGTCTGTTATGGGTTAACATACTTGAATTTGTGAATAAAACAATATTATTATAAATAATAAGTTAGTTCTTATATGAAAATTAATTGGGGGAGTAGAAAAAAATGGTAACCGTTAAAGAAGTAAAAAGTACAATTGCAGTTGCAATTGCGGGAGCTTTTGGATTCATAATCGCACTAATTTGGAGAGATGTTATTATGGGTCTATTAAACGTGGCTGGTTTAAATATTGATAAAATGGGAGCCGGTACACCCGCTGGTGACATAGCAATTATAATTGTCGTTGCAATTGTGATAACATTAGTCTGTGTTTTTGGAATTTTATATATTACCAAATGGGGCGGAATAAAAAAAGATTAAAACAAATTCCACTCTATCTTTTTTTATTTTTTAAAAAAAAATTTTAT
>Ga0272442_10004704_pt1 | contig 18519 bp, 13 predicted proteins | sample SSMForm2O_FD_200262 | JGI IMG/M metagenome (GOLD analysis project Ga0272442, IMG submission 200262) | Marine sediment archaeal communities from Little Sippewissett salt marsh, Falmouth, MA, United States - SSM-Form-2O | ecosystem: Environmental > Aquatic > Marine > Wetlands > Sediment ... | reverse complement strand
GGAAAAAAGAGGAAGTTTTCCACAGTCCCACAGGCCTTACTATTATTAAAATGATAAGAGAAACAATAAAATTTAGAGAACAACGAGAGGGAAGAATAAGAGGTCAAGTGTCAACATAGTTCAGAGTTTACGAGGAACGAAGACGGAAGCCGCCGTAAGCGTAACGAAGGCGGGTGTCTTTGTGAGAGATAAAGAAATCCTGTTAATCTGTGGATAAAAATAGGTTCCCCCGTTTCTCCCTCTCCCCTGTTTTCCCGTTCCCAAGGAGATCAAACCCTCTTTAAAGGCGGCGTTCGACCCCGAATGGCGAAACAAGAGGATTTGCGAGGGCGAGTACGAGTGCGAGTGCGAGGGGGATCCGCCTTCGTTAAAACTTCGGCTAACAGGAGTTTGAAAAATTTTTTGCGAATTTTGCCTGCCGGGGCGTAGCCCCGCCTCTGGCGGGACGAAGGCGGGTGGATTTGCGTGTGATCTGTAATGAATCGCCCTTCTGGGATCAGGTTTGGACCGGAAGGATGAGCTGGACTTCTGTTCCCCCGGGAGAGGCGTTGCGGATGGTGATTGTTCCGCTGTGGCCCTCGATGATGCGGCGCGTGATGGAAAGACCGAGCCCGGCCCCGCCCTTGCGGCGGGTGAAGAAGGGATCGAACACCTTGGCAAGATCTCCCCGGCTGATGCCGCATCCGGTATCGCGGATGGTGAGAACCAGGCACGGGGCGTTGCCGTTCGAGGTCTTGAGGCTCACGAAGAACTTCTTTTCCTCGCTCCCCGCCATGGCCTGTTTCGCGTTCAAATAAATGTTGAGGAGGGCCTGCTTGATTTGGACCGGATCGCAGAGCAAATCCGGGAGATCTTCGTCGATCTCGTTTTCCACCTCGATCCCGCGGTTTATTTTGTCGTGAAAAATGAAGGCCTGCACCTCGCGGTTGAGGGTTGCCAGGTTGCATTTGACGATTTCGCGGGCGGATGGATTGGCAAAGTTCAACAGCTGGGAAACGATCTTTTCACAACGAAGCGCCTCTTTCTGGATGGTTTCGTAATCCTCCCGATGTTCATCCGTCGGGGGCGAGTTTTTGAGGAGGTATTCGGAATAGGCGGATATGATGCCGATGGGATTATTGATTTCATGTGCAACGCCCGCGGCCAGCTGCCCGAGGGTGGCGAACTGCTCGGAACGCAGGAGGCTCTCGCGGATCCGCATGAGGTCGGATTTCTGGTTGTTGATCATCTCGACAATGAACCAGGACATCATACTGACCATCCAGATGAGGGAGAATTTGAGGGCGAAGGCCCGCTGCCGGATAAAATCGAAGGATGTTTCCCGGTACCAGATGGTGAAGATGAAAAGCCCGGAGATCACCAGGCTCATGAAGATCGCCTCCCGGGAACGGCGGAAAAGGGCGAAACCGCGCAGGATCATGAGGAAGTACAGAATATAAAAATCCGACTGGACATTCACGCCGTAATAGCGGGTGGTGTCCAGGTAGATCAGAAAGGTCACGAACGCGATATCGATGAGATAAGATACATAACAGAAGGGCTTGATCTGGTGGGGTGTGACGCGGCGGGCATAAAAGAAATAACTCTGAGCCACGTTGAACATGCCGTAAAGAAAGAACAGCATGAACACCTCGGTGGCGGGGAGGGTGAAGTGGGTGCTCCAGAACCAGACGATGAGGCTCACAAAGAGGATGGTCCACTTGAGGGGTATGATGGCCCGGCATTCAATGCGAGTGAGCCAGTTCAGGTATTCCTGGTCTTCCCGGGAAAGGGGTATCATCGAAAAGTCCCTTCAACGCTCCATTATGAACTTTAAAGGAATGATGCTTCTATCTTTTTATATAGAAATCCTTTCTTTTTATCAACATTACATGTTATGTCTATAATTCTTCCCGGGATTTTTCAAGAAAAGAGCTTGATTCACACTGGATTTATCCACTATGCATCACCACGATTTCGATTTGCGGGATGCCTGGAGCGCTCCATGCTTCTTTATCAGATCATCACTCTCGACGGCCCCGTGGGCGTGGGGAAGAGCTCCGTGGCGAGGCGTCTTGCCGCTTCCCTCGGGTATCGCCATATCGATACGGGCGCCATGTACCGCTCCGTCACCCTGGCGGCCACGAGGGAGAAACTCGAGCTGGAGGATCCGGCCGCCCTTGCCGAACTGGCCAAGCGGTGCGATATCCGCCTGGACTACGAGGAGGGCCGGCTCAGGGTCTGGTTGAACGGGGAGGACGTGAGCGGGGAGATCCGCGATCCGGAGGTCAGCCGGAACACGTCGTTTGTTGCGGATTGCCAGGAGGTTCGCCGCAAACTGGTTTCCCTCCAGCGACGGATGGGACTGGAGGGTCCTTCCGTGCTCGAGGGACGGGATATCAGTACGGTTGTCTTTCCGGACGCCTTCTGGAAGTTCTACCTGGACGCATCCCTGGAGGAGAGGACGAGGAGGCGCGTTTCCCAGCTGCGGGGAAACGGCAGGGATCCGGATTTCGAAGCCACCCGGAAAGCCATCGCCACAAGGGATTCGAGGGATCGTTCCCGTCCTTATGGTCCCCTCAAAATCGCCCCGGACGCGATCATCCTGGACACCACGCATCTGGGGGAAGAGGACGTGATCGACACGATTATGAGTTTTGTGAAAATAACGTCGCCCTGAGTTCCATTACTTCATGCTATACAAAATCTGCAAAATCCTGCTTCTCCTCATCGCGCGGCCCTATTTCCGGGTGAGGATAATCGGAACCGGGAACATCCCGAAAGAGGGAGGGGTCCTTTTTGTCTCGAACCATGCCAGTTTCCTGGACCCCCCACTGATCGGGATGTGCGTCTCCCGCGACGTCAACTATATGGCCAAGGAAGAATTGTTCCAAAACCCGGTCATTTCGTGGATTTTGAGGCGGATTCATGCCCATCCGATCAAACGGGGGGGCGCCGACCGGAAAGGGATTCAGTACTGCCGGAAAATCCTTCAAAAGGGGGGCGCCCTGGCGGTTTTTCCGGAGGGAACCCGCACCCGGGACGGCAGGATCGGGGAGATGAAACCGGGATCCGTGATGATGATCTCCGGGATGCCGGATGTTTCCGTGGTTCCCGTGTATGTACGGGGAACATATGAAGCCCTGCCCCGCGGGAGGTATTTTCCGCGTCCCGCGAGGGTATCCATCCGGTTCGGCGCTCCCTTCAAAATACCCCAAAAAGGTGTTGCAATAGATAAAAAGAGCTATTACAAAACAATCTCAATCCGGTTTCACGACGCAATACAGTCGTTAAAAAATTCTGGAAAATCAGAATTCAGGGAATAAGAGAGGCGACCATCATGCCTGAAGAAAAAAACCTGCAAAGGGAAAACAGTCCGGATTCCTCCAATTCCGAAATCCATGAAAAGAAGCCGTTTGGAGCGGATCTGGAAGATGAGCTGACCCCGATCAGCGTACGCCAACTCTTCGACAGAAAGAAAAAAAAGAGGAGGGACAACGCCATTCCGGAAAAGATTCAAGAGGAAAAAAAGGCGCCCCCATCACCGGCGGAACCAAAGGCGACTGCTCCGGTGGAGCCGGAACCGAAAAAGGCCGCTCCTCCCGCTGAAAAAAAAGAGGAGACGCCAAAGCCTGAAGAGAAAAAACCAACCCAAATCGAGGATGAGGAACTTTACGACCCCGACATCGACGGGGTTTTCCTCGATCTCATCGACGAATACATGCCCCGCTCGGAACCAGCGGAAATCGGGGAGGTCATGGAAGTCCCCGTGCTCGAGATTCGTCCCGACTGCGTCCTGGTGGATGTGGGGGATAAAACCGAGGGCATGGTGGACATCGCCGAGTTAATGACCAGGGGGGGCGATGTGAAGGTCTCGCCGGGAGATCTGGTGGAGGTCATGATCGAGGGGCGGGACGAGGATTCCGACCAGGTGATCCTCTCCCATCGCAAGGCGGTCAGAAAAATGGCCGTGGAACGCCTCAAACGCTCCTTCGAGGAAAAGACGCCGATCCGCGGCCGGGTCAGCTTCGTTGTCAAGGGCGGCCTGATCGTGGATATCGGTCTCCCCTGTTTCATGCCCGCCTCCCATATCGACACCTCCCGCGTGGAAAACCTGGATGCGTGGGTGGGAAAGGAAGTGGAGGCCTATGTCATCGATTTCAACATGGAGCGAAGAAGGGCGGTCATATCCCGGCGTCTTTTGATCCGGGAAGACCTCGAGAAGAGGAAAAAGGCCCTCCTCGACAATCTGAAGGAGGGAATTCTCACGACCGTCACAGTCAAGAGCATCCACGACTTCGGCGCGTTTGCGGATATGGGCCCCATGGACGGCTTCATCCCGAGGGAGGAAGTCTCCCACGAGAGGAGCGCCCACCCGAGCATGTTTCTCAGGGAAGGCCAGGAAATCAAGGTCAAGGTCATCAAGGTGGATCGGGAGAACGGAAAGATCTCCATCAGCCGGAAGCAGGCCAGGGTGGATCCCTGGATCAGGGTGAAGGAAAAGTATCCCGTGAACACCATGGTCACCGGTGCGGTGGTATCCATCACCAACTACGGCGCCTTCGTTCAGATCGAAGAGGGCCTGACCGGGATGATCCACGTTTCCAACATGAGCTGGGAGAAGATCCCCAAACGGGCGGATGAATTCCTCAAGCAGGGGGATATCGTCAAGGCGGTTGTTCTCAAACTGGATATGGAAAACAGAAAGATGGCCCTCGGACTGAAGCAGATCACCGAAGATCCCTGGATCGCGGTCGAGGGGAAATTCGGTCCGGGTCTGAAGGTGAAGGGCACGGTTACCAAGCTCACCGATTTCGGCGCCTTCGTGAAGCTGGACGATAATATCGAGGGCCTGGTTCATATCTCGAATATGACCTGGGACAAGACCCCTTTGAAACCGGATCATTACCTCAAGGTCGGCGAGGAAGTGGAGGCCGTTATCCTGCGGACCAGCCGTGAAGGGAGACGGATTTCGCTCGGGCTGAAACAGCTCCAGAAGAGCCCCATGCAAAAGTTCCTCCAAACCCATAAAATCGGCCACACGGTGGAGGGGGTCATCACGCGATTGGCCTCGTTCGGGGCGTTTGTGGATCTGGGCAGCGGGGTGGAAGGACTGATCCATGTATCCCAGATCAGTCCCACCCGTGTGGAGAATCCCTCCTCGGTTCTCAAGGAAGGCGAAAAGGTGAAATGCAAGATCACCAAGATATCCGCAGGAGGAAGAAAAATCGGCCTGAGCCGCAAGGAAGTGATCATCGAAGAGGAAAAGAAGGCCGTCTCTCAATACCTGAAAAGCGAGGTCAAGGGCGGCGTGAATATCGGCGACCTGATCAAAGATATGAAGATCAAGATGAAATGAGATCTTGCCTCCCGTTTTCTCTTCTCTCCTTGGGAGTGAGGCAATGTTCGATATACATCTGATCGATGAAGAGTTCGTGGGGATTCGTTTCCCCTACGATCCCGATCTTGTCCACAAGATGCGGGAGCTCGACATCAGGCGTTGGAACCCCCGGAAAAGGCGCTGGGAGGTTCATATCGCCCATCTTGCCGACCTGATACGGATCTTTTACCTCCATCCCACGGACATCGACCCGAAGATCCTGGCGCTTTACCGGAAAAACTGGATAGAAATCCAGATCCGGCTCAGCGTCGGAAACAATTACACCCGGATCGCGGGTCGGGGCCTCCCTGTCGACGCGATTGACAAAGCCTGTTCCTTCCCGGTTTGCGGTCACCGGTATCACCCCAACTTCATCAAGGGACAGTGGGACGGCAGGAGACACCTTTTCAATAAAAGGGACTTTCGCGTCCCGACCGGATTCCTCGGCATCCTGAAGGAAATCCTCAAAAAGGAAAAGGTCCCCTTCCGCCTGATCGACAAAAGGAAAAAAACAAGGGCCACTCTATCAGAATTCGATCACCGGATCGAGCTGCGGGATTACCAGGAGGAGGCTGCCAAGCGCGCCCTCAAGAAGAAACGGGGCGTTCTCGAGATGGCCACCGGATCGGGCAAAACCGTAGTGGCCGCCGTGATCATCTCGAGGCTTCGAAGGGAATGCCTACTGTTCGTTCACACCCGGGACCTCCTGTACCAGACCAAAGAATACCTGGAAAAAAACCTCAAAACACGGGTGGGGATCGTCGGGGACGGGACCGTGGATATAAGGCCGATCACCGTTGCCACCATTCAAACCACGGCCCGGGCCCTGGGAATGACATTGCCCCCGGAGGGAGATGAACCCCTCTCCCCCGGGGACGCGACGCAACTTTCGGAATCCCAGGAGAAACAGATCGTCGGGAAACTGGAAACCGTGCCCGTTGTCTTTTTCGACGAGTGCCATCACCTCCCTGCAGATACCTGTTACGAGGTGGCGATGCGGATGGAAAAGGCGGAATACCGTTACGGGCTCTCGGCCACCCCATACCGCACGGACGGCCACGACCCCCTGATGACCGCGGCCCTCGGGCCGAAAATCTACACGGCCAAGGCCTCGCTTCTGATCTCGAAGGGATACCTGGTCCCTCCGGAAATCTTCGTGTATGTGACCCCCAGGCCCAAAAACATACCGAAGAAAAAAGACTATCACGCCGTGGTGGAGCGGTGCATCACGAATTGCCCGGAGCGAAATGAATTCATCGCCGGGATAGCCATGGAACTGAACGAAAGGGATCTCAGCACCCTGATCCTGGTTTCCCAGATTCCCCATGGCAAAAAACTCTCCGAGCTGATCCCGGGATCGTTCTTCATCCAGGGCAGGGATAAGAGCGAAACCAGGCGTCGCGCCATCAGGGATCTTCAGAAAAAAAAGATCATGTCCCTGATCGCCACCACGCTCGCGGACGAGGGTCTGGACATTCCCAACCTGAACGCCCTGATCCTTGCGGGTGGCGGGAAATCGGAAACCCGGGTGTTCCAGAGGATCGGGCGGGCCCTCCGGCCCGCGCCCGGGAAAAATCGCGCCATTATCGTGGATTTCCTTGACAGGGTTCCCTACCTGCAAAATCATAGCATGAAGCGTATCGAGATATATCGAACCGAACCGATGTTCGAAATCAAAACCGTGGGGTTTAATTTGAATGGAAAAATTTGAATATATGGCCAGGCAACGGAGCAAAAAAAGGAACATGACGGGAATCGTCCTGGTGATTACGGTGATCCTCTTTATCATCATCCTGATCGGGGCCCTCACCAGCATCTCGATTCCCAGCTTCCGGGGCCGCGTGGCCCTGCTCGAGGTGGAGGGAGTCATCTACGACGTCCGGGAGATTATAAACGAGCTTCACTCCTACCGTGACAACAACTCGATCCGGGCGATCATCGTGCGGATCAATTCCCCCGGGGGAAGCGCGGCAGCGAGCCAGGAGCTGTACGAGGAGCTGAAAAAAATCCGATCCAGCGGGGGAAAACCGGTCGTGGTCTCCATGGGAAGCACCGCCGCGTCGGGGGGATACTATATTGCGTGCGGGGCCGATGAAATCTATGCCAATCCCGCCACCCTCACCGGCAGCATCGGGGTGATCATGAATTTCACCAACTGGGAGAAGCTCATCAAAAAGGTGGGGATCCGTTTCGAAGTGGTCAAGAGCGGGAAAAACAAGGACATCGGCTCTCCCAACCGTCCCATGACCGAAGAGGAGCGGGAGCTCCTGCAGGAAATCATAGATGACGTTTACGATCAATTCATCGAGGCCATCTACGAATCCCGGGGGAAGCATCTGAAGAGATCCATGGACCGGCTGCAGCTGGAACCGGAGGATTCGGGCACAACGGATTCCGTGAGGCAATACCTTCGCAACCTGGCGGACGGCCGGATTTTCAGCGGGAGGCAGGCCTTCGAGTACGGACTGGTGGACCGCCTCGGCAACCTCCAGGACGCCGTCAAAAGGGCGGCCGTTCTCGGCGGCATCAGGGGTTATCCCAGTGTCTATAAAAGGAAAAAGAAAAAGGGCCTTTTCGACATGCTCGAGGGAAAATGGAAAAATTCCATTCGCGGCATCTCCCTGGATTCCCCCATGATCGAATACCGCTACATCCCGAAATAACGACCCGAATGGCGCTTACTTAAGGAAATAGAACCATGTTCTCCGAGGAGATCTATTTCCTTACTCGCAATCGAAATCGTACTCGTACTCGCACTCGTACTCGCAATCGCCCTCGCAATCGCACTCGACGTTTCCGATGCTTCACTCCTTGATTCAAAATCCTGAATTATGAACGATTACGAGCATCAGTCTTGGTCACGCCAGAGGCGGGACTACGCCCCGGCAGGCAAAGAATCAGGGGAATTTATTTGAACATTTCAGGGCGTCTGATCCCAATTTTTCATCCGAATAGATCCATGGCAGGTTTCCATATTATGGTTGACATTCTTCTTTTCTAACATTCATTCATAACGGTTATATCCATCTTGAGGGGAGACTGAGATGAAAAGGTTGATGGCTTTGTTCGCGGGGTTGGTATTATTCACGGGTTGTGTGTCGAATCATCAAAGCAGTGAATGGAGCGCTCTTCATTCCTCATTTATGAAGCCGCTTCCAGGGCATTCCGCCCGGGTTTCTTCATGGGACACTTCCGGCGGAAACGGCGACGCCTACAGGATTCTTCCCGGTAAAACCTGCGTTCTGGCGGATATCGAAGGGCCCGGCATTATCAGGCATATCTGGATTACGACAAGGGGAGATGAACCCTTTAATCGCACCCATGTATTGAGGATGTACTGGGACGGCTCGGACAGCCCGGCAGTGGAAGTCCCTCTCGGCGATTTCTTTCTCTCCGGGAACGGGCTCGAGGCCGAGGCCTATTCCTGGCCTGTTTCCGTCATCTCGAGAGGCCGCGCCAAGAACTGCTGGTGGCCCATGCCTTTTTCCGACGGCGCGAGAATTACCGTCACCAATGAAGGCGCAACGACAAACCTCGCGTTTTACTGCTATATCGATTATCTTGCCCTGGATGACGAACCGCCTTCTCCCGAGCGCTTTTATGCCCAGTACAGACAGGCCGTCCCTGCGGACTTTCCCGAAAATTATACGATTTTCGAAACCCGGGGCTCGGGTTATTTTGTGGGTTGCCTTTTAAATATCGAATCGACAAAACCCAGCTGGTGGGGCGAAGGCGACGACCTGATCGAGATTGATGACAACACTCCCCTTCGCGGAACAGGCACGGAGGACTATTTCAACGATGCGTGGGGCATGCGGGTGCATAACACCCTCTGGCACGGCGCCACGATTTGTGAAGGATTCGACGACAAAGACCTGAATACCTCGATGTACAGGTTTCATGTTATGGATCCCATTTCCTTCAAAAAGAAAATCAGGTTTTCCATAGAACACGGTACGGGAAATAACAGGGCGGATAATCTTTCCTCCGTTGCATTCTGGTACCAGGATCAGAATCCCCCGGAATTTCCACCCCTTCCGGATGTCGGACTCCGCCTCACAGGCGAGGCCGCAAGGACTTTTATCAGAAAACAGTCCTGGAACGTGGCATCGACGGATGATGAGGCTTCCGTCGAAAAACTGGAAAGACTCAGGTTGAATTACAGAACAAAGGAGAATAAACTTCTAATAAACGGCCTGATTGCCTATGTGAAAGGAAAGAAAAATCCCACCGAAAATAATTTGAATGATATGAATAAAATCGCTGATGAACTCGATGAACTGATTGAATCAATTCCTGAAGAAGACAGGTATGAGAAGCCTGAAGTCGCCAGGGACACGGATGATGATAATCTCATCCCGGGGCCCGTTCTTATCGCGAGGCGCATTCTGGAACGCGCCCGGTTGGATCTTTCCATGAGAGTCGCCCTGAAGCGCGGTTTCAAGAAGGGCGATGAGTTTATTGTTGAATCCAGGAATCCCCTTGGAGAGCTGACACCTTCTCCCACCTACAGCGAAACCGAAGATTTTATAAACAGCTACGCGAAAGTTGACGATACGAAACTCATGGGAAGCGGCGCCCGCTTTACTTATGGAAACGCGGATCCCTCCCGGGCAAAATTCACGCCTGATTTCCCTGTATCCGGGAAATATGAGGTCTTTGTGATTTTTTCTTACGGTTCCAATGCGGGAGATACAAGGTATGAAGTATGCTCGGAAGAAGGGAAAAAGACGATTCCATTAAAGCAGATCGGCCGACCCGGTTCTGAAGGAAGGAATAACAGGAAATGGCATTCCCTTGGAACTTATCGCTTTCAAAAAGGCCGGGATTCCGGGAACGGAAGCGTCACATTAAACGCGAGCCCGGGAAAGGCTGTCCCGAATGACCAATTCGAATACAGAGCCTATTCCGATTCCGTGAGGTTTGTATATATGGGGGAATGAACCGCCCAAAACCGGTTCCAGAGGGGTCAGACTCTTTATATTCCCTATTCTTTTTGATAAAGAAATCCTGTAAATCCTGTTCATCTGTGGATAAAAAAAGGGTTCCCCGGCTCCCTCTCTCTCCCCTGTTTTCCCGTTCTAAAGGGGATCAAACCCTCTTAACAGGCGGCGTTCGACCCCGAATTGCGAAACAAGAGGATTTGCGAGGGCGAGTACGAGGGGGGAAGTTTGAAGTTTGAAGTTTGAAAAATTTCTTTTTGCGCTTTTTGCCTGCCGGGGCGTAGTTACTCAGTAAGCGTAACGAAGACCGGCGCCTTTTCGCGGCTGAAAATAATTCTTCTTCGTGGCTTCGTGAGAGATAAAAAGAAATCCTGTAAATCCTGTTCATCGGTGGATAAAAAAAGGTTCCCCCGTCTCCCTCTCCCCTCTTTTCCCGTTCCCAAGGAGATCAAACCCTCTTTAAAGGCGGCGTTCGACCCCGAATGGCGAAACAAGAGGATTTGCGAGGGCGAGTACGAGGGGGGGAAGTTTGAAGTTTGAAGTTTGAAGTTTGAAAAAATATCTTTTTGCGAATTTTGCCTGCCGGGGCGTAGTTACTCAGTAAGCGTAACGAAGACCGGTGCCTTTTCGCGGCTGAAAATAATTCTTCTTCGTGGCTTCGCCTGCCGCGCCATAGTTACGTCGTAAGCGTAACGAAGACCGGTGCCTTTGTGAGAGATAAAAAGAAATCCTGTAAATCCTGTTCATCGGTGGATAAAAAAAGGTTCCCCCGTCTCCCTCTCCCCTCTTTTCCCGTTCTCAAGTGATCAAACCCTTTTTACAGGCGGCGTTCGACCCCGAATTGCGAAACAAGAGGATTTGCGAGTACGAGTGCGAGTGCGAGTGGGATTAATACAGAAATCCTGTAAATCCTGCTAATCTGTGGATAAAAAAACTCCCCCCTTCATCCTTCATCCTTCCTCCCCCTAATCTCTTCCCCGGGGTAATAGACCTTCATGAGGGTGAGACCAGCTGGAGGGGCGGTGGGGACGCGGGGATCCCTCGATCCGCTATCGAGCATTTCCTCGAGGACGGAAAGCTCCAGTTTCCCCCGCGAGACCTCGATGACCCCGCCGATCAGGATCCGAACCATGTTTTTCAGAAAGGAGCGGCAGAGGAGATCAAAACGGAGGAGCTCCCCGTTTCGGGAAACCTCGAATGTCTGAAGGGTGAGAAGGGTCCTTTTCGCCTCGCAATCCGAGCTTCGAAATCCAGAAAAATCGTGAGTTCCTTTCAGGAGCTCCACGGCCTTGTCCAGCCTGGAGCGGTTCAATCGCCAGGGGATGTGGGAGAGGAAACGCCGTCCATATACCGGGGCCACGGATCGGTTCAACACGTCGTATCGGTAGTTTCGGAGGATGGCGTCCCTCCTGGGATCGAACTCGAGGGGGACATCCTCGACCCGGACCAGGCGGATGGATGGGGGTAGGAAGCTGTTGGTTCCTTTCAGGATGTTACCGGTTTCAAGGGTGGATTCGAGGGTGAAGGAGACGACCTGCCCGAGTGCGTGCACCCCGGCGTCGGTTCTCCCAGCCGCTGAAATCCGAACCGGTGAAACGAGGAGTTTTTCGAGGGCCTTTTCGATTTCCCCCTGGATGGTGGGGGTGTCGGGTTGAACCTGCCATCCGAAAAAATCCGTTCCGTCGTATTCCACAACAGCCTTGATTCTCCTGGTCATAATGGCTTCTCCCGAATTTTTTCCAGCGTTAATAAAGAATGAAAGGCAAGCCGGGTGCTGATATCAAGAATAATCACTATTCCCTTGAAATAAGGGGATTCAAACCGTTTAAGTATTTTCATTCTTTCAATGGAAACGGAACCGATTTGACGCTTCCGAAACAAATGCCGCTTTTTCACAAGGGCCTGGTGATCGTGCTTTTGTTCATCGCCGGGTTCCTGGTTCGTTTTCCTTTTTTATCCGTGCATCCCCCGGGGCTGTGGTACGATGAGGCGATAAACGGCCTGGACGGACTTTCCGTGCTTGGTTACGAGGCCCCTTTTTATTCCATCCGATCCACCCCCCATGCGCGGATATTTTTCACCACGGAGAATCATCCGCGGGAACCCTTTTACATGTATCTCGTGGCGTTTCTTTATTTATTCCTGGATCCCACGGTTTTTTCCCTCCGGCTGGCCAGCGTGATTGCGGGTGCGGCGGCTGTGCCGGCCCTGTTTCTCCTGGTTCGCTGCTTCACGGGGAACCGGAAACAGGCCCTTTTTGCGGCCCTGGTTCTGTTATCCATGAGATGGCACATTCATCACAGCCGGCTGGCCCTCCGCTCGATCCTTGTCCCGCTCTGGACTGTTCTGAGCTTCTGGTCAATATACGCGGCCCTTTTCAGGAAACAGATCTGGGGATTCATCGCAGCCGGTGCGATCCTGGGGCTCGGTTTTTACACCCACCTGGCCTTTCGTTTCGTGCCTTTCATCCTGATTATCTTTCTGTGGCATCTTTACAGAACCGGACGTTTCAGAGAAAAACGGGAGAGGAGGGGGCTTGTCATATACGGTTTCACTGCTGCGGCTTTTTTCCTGCCCCTGGGGATCGATTACCTTTTTCACCCGTTTCATTTTTTCGGGAGGGCCGGGGAGGTGTCTCTTTTCAATGAGGGAGTGGGAAGGGGACTTCTCGAGATACTGAAAAACACGGGTTCGAGCCTTGCGATGTTTTCCTTCCTTGGGGATAAAAACCCGCTTTTGAACCTGCCGGGCGCTCCTGTTTTCACGCCCCTTGCCTCCCTCTTCTTTTACCTGGGGATTTATGTATCAGCGAAACGCGCGGCCCGGGGGGATCCTTTGAGTTTCCTTGTTTTCCCCTGGCTGGGTGTGATGCTTCTGGGAACGATCCTTTCCACGGACGCACCCCATTTTTCCCGGAGCCTGGGGGCGTGTATTCCGGCCGCCGTTTTTGCGGCCTTCGGGCTGGACGAGGCAACGGAGTGGTGTGTGGATTTTTTCCGGAGGAGAAGGGGGCTTTTCTGCGGGGCGGCTCTTATCGCGATCATCTCCCTGTGGGATCTCTCGCTCTATTACGGAAAATATCGGGAAGTGAAGGGGCTTTTTTACCGGACCAACGCCGCGTGGGTGGAAGTGGCCCGCGAGGGGGCCGGCCTGATATCCGGGGATCCCGGGAATCCCCCGCTGGTATATCTCCCGGGGGTCATGTACAGGCACCCATCCGTGGTTTACTTGACGCTGGGGATTTCGCGGGAGAAACTGCGTCCCATGACATTCCCGGAGGCCATTGAAAAGGGGGAAGGGGATCGGTTGGAGGATCATGTACTTCTGGCCACGTCCCAAAATCGACTGTACCGGATCTTATCAAAGGAAATTCCCACAGGCCGGGTGATTCGGGAGTTCCGGACGCCGGAGGGAAACACATGGGCGCTTTTTTACCTGGTTCCGGGTTCGGAATTGCCGGGTAAAGAGGGTGCCCGCGCCCTTGTGAGGCGATATTCTCCCACGGGGGAGTGGTGACCCCGGTTTCGTGCGGGCAATCAATCGAACAGGCTCTTACGCCGCCTCAGGAAAGTGGGAGTTTCGAGATCGTCGGATTCCCCTGAGCTTTCCTCCTCCTGCTTGATCTCTCTTTTTTTGAGAGCGTCCCTCCTGGATTCATTCCGCATCCTTCGAAGGGGATTATCGGGACGGTTGAAGTCAACGACGAAGTCCTGTTGTTCCTCTTCCATGGTTTGAGGATCGACGATCCCGGTTTTTTCGGATTCTTCCGGTTCATCATCCGATTCCGCGGCGAGCATGGATTCGAGTTTCTCTTTGAGGGTCACGGAGGGTTGCTCCTTCACGGAACGTGTTCGCGAGGCTTTCACCTCGTGCTTTTCCCCGGTTTGGACGTCTTTTTTCAGAAACGTTTTGTCCTCGTGGAAACCCGTGGCGATGATGGTCACCTTGATCTCATCCTTGAGCTCGGGATCGAGTACGACGCCCAGGATGATATTGGCGCTGGAATCGGCGGTTTCGTAAACCGTGGTGGTGGCCTGGTTGATTTCATCGAGTTTGAGGTTTTCCCCGCCTGTGATGCACATGAGGATGCTTTTGGCGCCATCCACCACGATTTTATCGAGGAGTGGATTGGAGCAGGCCTTTTTCACGGCCTCGACCGAGCGGTTTTCGCCCTTTCCGATGCCCACGCCCATGACGGCGCCGCCCTTGCCGGTCATGATGGTCTTGACGTCTCCGAAATCCACGTTGATGAGACCGGGGATGGAGATCAGTTCGGAGATGCTCCGGACGCCTTCGTGGAGGACTTCGTTGGCGAGCTGGAAGGCCTCGGTCAGGGTGGCCTTGTTGCCCACCACCTCGAGGAGGCGTTCATTGGAGATGCAAACGAGTGTATCGCAGACCTCACGAAGTCGATCGAGTCCCAGGTCGGCCCTTTTCATTCTCTGGGGTCCTTCGAAGCGGAAGGGACGTGTGATAAATCCGATGGTGAGGATCCCGAGTTCCCTTGCGATTTCGGCGACGACAGGTGCGGCCCCGGTGCCGGTACCGCCCCCGAAACCCGCGGTGATGAAAAGCATATCGGCCTCGTTGACCATTTCCGTGATAATATCCTTTGCCGCCAGTGCGGCCTTTTCCCCAACGATCGGATCGCATCCGGCGCCTCGACCGTGCGTAATTTCCTTGCCGATCTGGAGTTTGTTGGGGCATTTGGCGCGCTGGAGTGCCTGGACATCGGTATTGATGATATAAAACTCGACGTTATCCAGTATGGCCAGACCGGCTTCCCCCCTCCTGGAAGATTCCCCGGAAAGACGCGTCAACATGTGATCCACAGCGTTACTGCCGGCGCCTCCGACGCCGATCACCTTGATGCGCGGCTCCATTTTGTGTTCCTGTTCCACAAACTCGAACTCTGCCATGGTACTTTACCTCCTTGCCTGCATTTTCTGAACCCGGACTGTTATCGAAAAAATCTGAGGAACCTCGTGAGTCCCTCCACTACCCACTCATAGAGACCGCGTCCGTTCGGGGGTTGATTGAGGGCGTCGGTGAATCCATGAAGCACCAGTCCCACCCCGGTGGAGTAAATCGGGCTGGAGATCACGCTGGTCATGCCTTTCAATCCGTGTGAGACCCCGATGCGGGAGGGACAGTCAAAGACCTTTTCGGAAAGATCGGCGATTCCCTCGAGAAGGGCGGTGCCTCCCGTGATCACCACCCCGGAAAAATTCTTATCCCGGATGGAAGCGGTCTTGATCCGCTCCCTTACCAGGTGAAAGATCTCCTCCACCCTCAGTTCGATGATATCGGCCAGTTGCTGTCTCCTGATGGTTTCCTTTTTCTGGTTGACCAGCTGGGTAATGGAGAAGGTTTCCTCGGGACGCACCAGGGAGGCCATGGCGCACCCGTATTTTTTCTTGATGTTTTCGGCATCGTAGGGCGAGACCTTCAGGCACCTGGCGATATCCCTGGTGAGGTAGTCTCCTCCGTACGTGATGACGCCGGAATAGCGGATATGGCCGTCGGCGAAGATCGCCATATCGCTTGTGCCCCCCCCGATATCCAGAAGCAGCACGCCCAGTTCCTTTTCCTCCGGTTTTAGAATCGAGGCCGCCGATGCGATGGGCTGGAGCAGGATATCGGAGGCATTATACCCCCCCTGCTTGACGCACCTTATGAGGTTCTGGACCGGGGTGACGGATGCTGTGACAATATGGACATTCACTTCCAACTTGGATGTCACCTGTCCCAGGGGGTTTTCCACGGGTCCGGAATCGGTGACGTATTCCTGTGGAATGGAGTGGAGGATTTCGCGATCCACGGGCATCGAGAGGACGCGCGCCCTTTCGTTGACCCTCCTGATATCGGATCGTGTCACTCCCCTTTCGGGGTTGACGATTTCCGTGGATGCCCTCGAGTTATGGCACTGGATCAGGCCGTTGGCGATCCCCACAACCACCTCGTTCAGTTCGGGCCCGGCCATGCGGCACGCCTTTTCCACGGCCTTGTTGACGGTTGCCACGGTTTGTTCATTATCGACGACAATGCCCTTTTTCAGGCCGAGGCTGGGTGTGGTTCCGACCCCGCGGATAATCACCGTGCCATCGGCGTCCTCTTCCCCGATGATGGCACAGATCTTCGTGGTTCCCACGTCCAGACCCATCACGTAACGCCGTTTGTTTTTTCTTCCCTTCATCCTCATTTTCTACCTTGGGTTTCGATTCTGCCTCATTGAGTACACGATCTGCCTTTGAAACCTGAGATCCAGGTACTCGAAACGATCCAGACCTTTCATTGAGGGTGCGTATTTTTTCATGAATGCCTCCAGCTCGGGGAGCCGGTAAAGGGGGTCCTTTCTTCCAAAACGGATCTCGGTTCCCCCCTCGAACACGGCGGTGATGTTTCCCCGTGGATTGATGTTCAGTTCGGAGAGTTTTTCATAGAGTTTTTCATTATGTTTTTCCAGGGCAGCCTTGACATCGAGTGCCTTGAAGAAGGCCGGATCGCGAATCAGTGCCCCGGGGGCGATGGACTCCCTGGGCAGTCCCGTGACAACGGGGAGCTTTAGGGATTTTCGCCCGGGATGCTCGAGGTGTTCCATGATCACCCCTTCGGCATCTGCCAGAAAAAGACTTTCGCCCGACACGATAACGGCGCATTTCCTGGGTTGTACCAGGATTCTGAGGGTCGAGGGATATTTCTTGAACACCTGTGCGGTTCTGATCTTCGGCATCTCCCGGATTTTCCTTTTCAGGGTTCCCACCCTCAATTTGACCAGGTTCAAAGGGACTTGATCGACCTCGTCCAATCCGGTGGATTCGAGGATTTCCTCCTTCAACTCCGTTGAGACATCGGGAATCTTCACCTCATTCACCTGGAAATATGGCGATTCAAAGAGGAAAAAGTGCAGGCGGTAACCGAACCAGAGCGAGATAAAAACGCAAACCAGGAAAAAGAGCGTTTTGCAAAGGTTCACAAAAAACCGCTTGACCCGAACGGGGAAGGGATCCCTCGGGGCCGCGTCTTTTTCGATTTCTTTCGATCTGGACACGATTTATCCATCCTGCCGTTTAATGCACACCGACAAGTTTGACCTCCGGTTCGAGGAGCACTCCGAAGCGCCTTTTCACCGTTTCCCGGATCAGGCCGATCAGGCCGATCACGTCCCCGGCCGATGCTTCTCCGGTGTTGAGGATCCAGTTGCCGTGGAAGGGCGACACCCGGGCCCCTCCCATAAACCGCCCCTTCAATCCCGCGGCATCGATCAGGCGACCTGCAAAATCGCCCGGGGGATTCTTGAAAATGCTTCCCGCGGTACCCCTCGAAGCCGGTTGCCTGGAGCGGATCTCCCGGTACCTTTCCAAAAGCCGGTTCTGACGATCCCGGTTTACGGACTCGAGCTGGAAATCGAGCCGGGTGATGATGATCCGGCTTGGTCTGTAAAACGGCCACTCGACATTCCTGTAGGAACAGGAATATTCCCCCCTGGAGAGGGAGAAGGCCTCTCCGGAACCGGTTATCCCATGAACCCGGATAATGCGATCGTGAATGCCGAGTCCGTCCATGCCTGCATTGCCGGAGGCCGCGCCCCCGACGGTTCCGGGAATCCCATGGCAGAATTCCAGTCCCCCCAGTCCCCAATCCAGGGTTCGATCCAGGAGGAGAGAGAGTGGTGCGGTCGCTCCCGCGGTGACGATGCCGGGCGATGATTTCCGCACCTGTCGAAACCCGCGACCGAGTTTGATCACCACTCCGGAAAATCCCTTTTCTCCGAAGATGGTGTTGGTGCCCCCACCCAGGAGGTACCAGTCGAGGCCCTTTTCGGAAAGAAAGGCGAGCAGCCGTGCCAGTGCGGAGTCGTTATCGGGCCGGGTGAGGATTTCCGCCGGCCCGCCGACCCTCATCGAGGTATACCGGGAAAGGGGGCGGCCCGTAAGGCAGCGGACGCCTTTCATCCCGTCGATATGGCGGTATGCCCTGTTCACGATCCGACAGCTCCTTATATGGTCGCGGTTTCCGGACTGCGTTCTTTTAAATTACAGAGGAGCCTCTCCCCCACCTTCCAGACGTCTCCGGCGCCCATGGTGATCACCACGTCGCCCGGGAGCACCATGCGGGGAAGTTCCTCATCGATATCCTCCAGCCTCGGGATGTAAATCACTTCCGTGCCCCGGCCCGGTTCCACATTGTCGGCGATGAGTTTTCCACTCACCCCGC
>Ga0272442_10004703_pt1 | contig 18522 bp, 16 predicted proteins | sample SSMForm2O_FD_200262 | JGI IMG/M metagenome (GOLD analysis project Ga0272442, IMG submission 200262) | Marine sediment archaeal communities from Little Sippewissett salt marsh, Falmouth, MA, United States - SSM-Form-2O | ecosystem: Environmental > Aquatic > Marine > Wetlands > Sediment ... | reverse complement strand
AAAAGGGAATATAGATTTTGTAAGAAATCTTGAAAACTTCCAGATTTTGACAATAAGAGATTCAACAGGGACAATAATAGGTATTGCTAACTCAAAAACAGACCTAAATCTAACAGACAATGTTTTTATTCAAGGAAAAATACAAGAATATGAAGATGAACTGCAGATAAACATCAATAAGATAACAAAAATCTAATTCTTTTTCTTTCTCAACAGACCCCATAATCCCATTATACCCATAATAAAGAATCCAGCTCCTATCCAATTTATAGTAGAATTAGATAGATTTGCAATAGCCATTCCTGTAAAATTATAGGAAGTAAATAAACCTGCAAATACAAAACTTAATACTGTTTCAAGCAACAATACCTTTCTAAATTCATAATCAGGTTCCATAATGCTCTCTATTCCTCCCATATAAACCCCCATCCTTCTTCTCGCTTTAATAGGTGTTTCTTTTTTCAAGGACCTCTCAGCCTTTTTCAATCTTCCCAAACCATAATAAACCTCCCCAATCCTTCCATACTCCTCTGATTTTTCATAAGAATTAATAGCTCTTTTGCCCCAATAATTCATCTTACCCCTATCCCCAGATCTCTTAGCTAAATTAAATAATTGCTGAGCAATCATTCCAGACCTTCCAAAAAGCCCTGCTTTATCATAAGCCTTTATTGCTCTATTTGCCCATAAAACAGCCCTCACATCATCATTTATCTTCATCTCATAATCAAAAATATCTTCTGCTATATCTGCTGCAGCCCCATAATCCCTTTTTCTGATCAGGCCTTTGTAATTTCTAAAATATTGCCTTTCTGTTCTCTTTTCCTGTTTTCCCCTTTTCCTCTTAGCCATATCATATAAAAAAGAATATAATTCTTTAAATATCTTTCTTAAATTATGAATCTATGTTTTACCTATATTTTATATTATCTCTAATATTAGGAATCCTAGCAGGCACATTCACAGGCCTCTTTCCAGGAATACATATTAATCTGATAGCAGTCCTATTATTAGCAATCTCCTCCTCATTGCTATTAAATATCCAGCCAATCATCCTTATAATATTCCTTATAGCAATGGCTATTACTCACACTTTTATTGACTATATTCCAAGCATATTTTTAGGAGCACCTGACGAAGATACCTTCCTTTCTATACTTCCAGGACATGACTTATTATTAAAAGGCAAGGCATACTCTGCAATTATCTATACTTTATATGGAAGCCTTACTGCAATATTAGTCATAATTCTGCTTCTACCCCTATTCCTCTTCTTTATTCCAAGAATATATCTAAATATGCAGACAATAATCCCTTATATACTAATAACAGCATCTATCTTCCTTATTTATTTTGAGAAAAAATCAAAGATATGGGCTACAATTATTTTCTTTTTATCGGGTTTTCTTGGACTGGCAAGTTTAAACCTTTCAATCTCTAACTCCTTACTTCCATTATTCACAGGTTTATTTGGAATTTCTTCTCTAGCCTTCTCTATCCAAAAAAAGCAGAGGATTCCAAATCAAGAAATTCCAAAACTTGAAGAAATACAAGTAGAAAAAAAATCTTTCCTGAAATCTATATTTGCTTCTATAATCTCTTCCCCTTTATGCTGCTTTCTTCCAGGCATGGGAGCAGGCCAAGCAGCAGTAATAGGAAGTGAGGTGACAGGAGATATGAATCAAAAAGAATTTCTAATATTATTAGGAGCAATAAACACAACCATTATTGGCCTCAGCTTCTTTATACTTTACTCAATAGGAAAAGCAAGAACAGGAACTGCTGTAGCAATCAGCAAGATAGCAGAGCTCTCTTTTTCTGATATTCCAATAATAATTTTAGCAATAATCTTCTCAGGAATACTAGCGTTCATAATAACAATCCAGTTAGCAAAACTATTCTCAAAACACATAAATAAAATCAACTACAAACTTCTTTCAATCTCAATTATAATCCTTTTAATAATCCTCACAATAATCTTCTCTGGATTTTTAGGATTATTGATATTGATAGTATCTAGCTTCTTAGGATATACCTGCATTTCCTTAGGAATTAGAAGAACACATTTAATGGGTTCTTTGTTACTTCCCATTATTTTGTTTTATATTTAAGAAATTATCCAAATATTTCTAAAACCACTTCTCTATACTCTCCTGTTTCTCTTTCTCCTTACCAAATATACTCTCTATATACCTTCTTGCCAGTATAAGGCTCTGATGGAGATAAGCAGGAATACCATACTTCTCTGCAAGTTGCAAAGCAGGTTCTAAATACTTAACAATACTTCCATAACTAATTGTGAATATTATCTTCCCATTACACTTCTCACACTTTCCTGCAAGGGGAGGCCTCCTATATTTATAATTGCAATTAACACATCTAAACTGTTGTTGTGAAAACTTTCTAAGATTACCTCTCAGATCTCTTATAAAATGCCGATCTATTACCAATCTTGCAACATCTGTATTATCTACTGCTCTTAACTTCTCTACAAGCTCCATCTGACTCTTAACTTTTTCCTGCATATTTGGAATAGTCTTATATGAAGAATTTGTTATTCCATCATTAAAGTCTATACAATCATGTGTAAACCCTATATTGATGAGGGGACTTTTGCCTTCTTTTAATCTCTGTTTTACCATCTCTATTTCAATTTCTGAAGAATGATGTCCTCCTTCTTCACTTAACTCATATAACTCTATTGGATACTCATTAACAAGTTCAAAGTCTAATATCTGATCGTCTACCTCTCCTGCTGATATCTTAGCATTTAATACTAAAGGGGCATCTTGTGTCCCTCCTCTATGACTTGGAAGATAGGATCTTGAAAAATTTAATAGGGTATCAAGCAGAAACATGATAGCTGCCTCATCTCCATCACAATCCCTCCTCATAGCAGCATGAATATAAGGGCTAGCAAAAAAAGTCTGACTTTTATTAAAACCTATAATCCTTCCAACAACTCCTGCGCAATTATGAGGAGCCATACAGGCAACTAAATGACCTATAAGATCTTCTCTTTTCTTAACATTATAAAAAGGTTTTAATTTGTAAAACTTAACTAATAACTCATCTATAAAACCAGCTATCTTCATAAAAACCTCATCCCCTCTCTCATCAAGAGTATCTGGACAGCTAGGTATTAGAATATCATGAGGCATTAACTCTATTATCTGATCTTCTTTTTTCAGATCCTTTCCATAAATATCTTCCTTATAACCTAATTCTCTTAATCTTTCTACACTTGTCCCTATCTCACATGGCTTAACATGTGTAATAGGTGTCTCTGTACCATCATATCTAATTGTCCCATCTTTATTGACACATAACCCATACTTAGCTCTCAATATTCCTTTAGCTAGATTCTCAGGAACATGATTCTCATTACTTGTTCCCTTAACTCCTTTTATCAAAACAGGGGTTTCTACTCTAGTATAACCTAAATGATCTCTAGCTGCTTTAAAATAATGCTTCATATCTATTCTCTGCTGGCAATATTTCTGACCCACCTTATGTTCAGGACATAGATTCCCTTCAAATTTTTGTTGACACTCTCTGCAATAATGTAAAGGAGTTGTTTTTCCCCCGCATCTTTCACAGATATAATATATACTTTCTGTATTACATTTTTTGCATTTATAAATAGGAAAATCAGACTTAACATTTCCTACTTCTTCAGCTGCATTGACACTTCTAAACCTTCCCCCCTCCTCTCCAACTGGAAATAACACACTAGGACTTCCCACTAATTTTCTTAACTTAGCCTTCTCAGGCCTTCCCATCCTAGTACCAATAAAACTTCCTGATTTATCCTTAATAGTATATTTAGATAGTTCATTAATAATTTCAAGAACCTCTTCCTGCTCTATCTCAAATTCTAATTTCTTAATAACCCTATTTATCTCTTGATCAATTTTGTAATTTTGTTTAAAAGAAATATTTTCATCTATTCCCATATTAACCAGTAAAGCAACTGTATCTTCTTTACTTATTAATATATTCTCTATAGTTACTTCGTGACCCACTCCAAGCAACTCCAATGCCCTTTTTGCTTTAGAAAACTTCTCTCTAACACTCTCTCCATAAGGAAGCCTTAACTTTCCTTCTGACAACACCCCATTAATAAGATAATATATTAATTCAACAAATTCTAATTTGCTGATTTCCTTCCAATAAAATATATGGCTTGGATGCAATCCTACTTTATACTTCTCACTAAGCTCAATAGCTTTTGCAATATCTACTTTAAATGAATCTATATCCTTTATACCTTCTACATCTCCAAATTTCTCTCTTGATTTCTTTTCTAACTCTAAAAACCACCATTCCTCAACATACCCGCATTTGATTAGATCATAATTCCTATTAGCAACATCTCCAAACGGAAATAATATATCTCCAAGATAGATTATTTCCTCGACATCTTTATAGATTTTCTTTGCCTCCTCTACCTCTCTAATTCTTCTTACACTTCCATTATACAACTTAACAACAGGTCCATCAACTGAATCACAACTTGTAATAACGCATCCTTTTGTTGGTTTCTCTATTTTTAATTGTGTACCTATTGCTAAAAAACTATTAGAAATAGCCATTGTAGCAGGATGTACAGAAGCAGCTGAAAAACCATTTGCTCTGCTTCTCCCATACCTAAATCTAAAACCTCCTGAAGCAGAAGGATGACCATATACTGGTCTTCCAGCTACAAGATCCTTAATATAAGTAGGAACTGTTTTCTTGCCATCATCTGATTTCTTAGCTTTTTTATATTTCTCGACAAACTCGTCTAAGAAATCCCAATCACTTATTTTAAATCCCTTTTCCTTTAATCCTTTTAATATTCTTGCTGCTTTTTGGGCTTTTTGAGCTAAACCTTCTGAAAATATCAAACACATTCCTCCTCTTATAAAATTAGTATCAACCCTCTCAAGATCCTTATAATTGCTCACTTCCTTACTTTCTGTAGGGTCTCCTGCTATTTGAATTGGGATATTTTTAGCTAAAAATTCTATCTCTTCTTCAGAAGGCAGGTATTGTAAATTAGTGACTCTCTCATGATAATCGTAATTCTCTGTAATATACCTCTTAATTTCTATATCCCCTATATCAAACTTAGCATATCCAAATACCTCCCTGAGATAATCAATCAGTATCAAAGCCATACAACTTGCTGTAGTCCCTGCGCTTCTTATTGGACCTGAAAAATAAGGCATAAAGTATTCCTTTCCTTCTTTTGTTTTTCCTAATTTCAAATCTGTGAAGCCCTCTATAGGGCTACTAACAACACCAAGGGTGTTATATGCGAATCCTAACCTTATTCCTGCTTCTATAGCCTGTAATAAATTTTCAAACTTACAGAATTTTTCTTTAGCTACTTCCTCTGCAATCTTAAAACTAACAGCAGGATCCATCTGCCCATATTCCTTTTCTAATTCTAATATTCTATTAACAATCCTAGGATCATTAATCTGAGGATATAATATACTTAACAATCCCACAACCTTCTCAGCAAGACTCCTAGCAAGAGGAATCTCTACCTTATCTAAAGGATCAAATCCCTTTTTCCTAGCTTCCTCAGCTATAGCATAACATCCCCTAACCTCTCTTTCTAAATTTTTAAAATATTTTTCTATATCTATCATTCTAACAGGATTATAGCAGATTCATATTTTGGTTTAATTATTTTCTTAGCCTCTAAAGACAATTTATTCCAACAATTTATCAATTTCTGTTTAACAGATTGTCTAGCAGCTCCTTGTTCTTTTTTCTCATAAATATAAGCCGCCTTGAATATTCCTGGAAGATTATCAAAATTAGACATAGCATCTGCATCAGCTATTATCTCTTCTTCTATACTTTCCCTATCTATCTTTTGACTTCCCCTATGGCTAAATATACAATCCTTAACTTTCTTAATTTTCTCTTCTTCTAACCCAAACTCTCTTAACTTTTTTTCAGCTATTCTGCATCCTGTAATGTGGTGTTCTTTTCTTCCAACCATGATGCTCCCTATATCATGCATCCATGCAGCTATCTCTACTACCTCCATATCTCCTCCTAACCTTTTACATAATTCTTTAGCATACTTATGAACAGAAACAAAATGATATTTATAGGGCTCATAACCATATTTGCTACTAGGTTTCTTGCATTCCATTTCAACAAATTTTCTAACCCTTTCAACTATCATTTGAAAAATCAATGATTTTTATTTCTCTAGTCTTAAGATTCAACATTGGAACCTTGCAGGGATCAGGCTGATTTCCTACTTTCTCTTCAAAAGGAGTTATAGATTGCCAACAACTACTACATATAATTAATATATTATTATACAAGTCAATATCTGTTTTATGGAGATCTCCTGTAGTAATGATATCTGGCACTTGTCTTATTATCATAGGATCATTATTCTCATCAGGAACATAGGTTGTTAATGAATGAATTGGAGCAAGATGCCTATGCTTCAAAAGATGTTCTACTATTTTAGCAGGATTGTGGTGTCCATTATTCACTCTTAAATCCTCTATCTCTTCTACCCAACCATGCATACTAGCCCCATGATACATTAAAACCTTAAATCCTTCTGATTTATTACTCCCCCCTATCTCAATAAGAGCAGGATTAGTAACAAGAAAAACATTCTCCAACTTAGTTACAGGCTCTGCAAATTCTTCATCAAGAGGGGGTTGGGGTTCAGGTACTCTAACAGCATCATGCTGTCCAGGACATATAATAATGTTTATATATTTAGGAACTCTTTCAAGAAAGCTAACTAATTTTTTGTATTGATCCTCTACATTTTTAATATCTAAAAATTCCTCTTGACCTGGAAAAATACCAACACCATCTACAGAATCTCCAGTAATGAATAAATACCTCACCTTTCTTACCTTCTCCCTCTGTTCCTCTGTACATCCTATTCCATTTAACCAATCTAAAAACCTCGAGAAATTCTCTTCTAAAAACATATTGCTTCCAATATGTATATCTGAAATAAATAATGCATAAACTTCCTCCAAACAATTTTTCTTTTCGGGAATATGACAATCTGGGAAAATCACATCATTAACATATAAAATATCTCTTCCTGCAGAACATTTGAATGCAAGAACATCATCTAGTACAATCTCTTTTGCTTTCTCAAATAAGTCTTCCTTATCATGATTTATCAAAGCAGTTATCTTGCCTGTTAAATCTTCTATCTCTAACAAAAGATTCTTATTTTTTGTTATCCTCTTACTAGAAACAAGCCCAATAACTGCTGCATCTCTACTATTCCCTATCTTATCTATAGATATTAAATTTGTGAGATCTGGTCTTTCCATCAATATCTCTTTTAAAAAATTATATCTGCTTTTAAAATGAGATATAAAATCCCTAACCTCTATCTTTTTATAAGGAATAATATTAGAAGAAAGGACTTTGACATTAGGTATGTATTTTGTCTCATCTTTTTTTACCTCTTCCTTAACTACTTGAACAACTTCTGCATCTTTAAAAAAATCATGTACTATCTTCTTTTTCTGATTATCAAAATTTACAAAAAAAGGTTTTATCTCATTAATATATTTAGTTATAATTGATTTAGAAATAAATCTGCTTTTGTTAAGAACAGCTATCCTATTCAAAACATCCTCACAGATTTTTGCATTATCTAATTTTGAGAAAAAATCTAAGGATTCTTTATCTAATAGAAACCCTTTCTTTACAATATCCTTTAATATATTTTGTATTTGTTCCATTTTTTTGACCCCCTAATTAGTGATTTATTGAAGCAATTAGGTCTACCAGGTCTGTTTTTATATTCCTAAACTCTCCTGTAAAATTTCTTTAGCCCTGCCTAAAATATTATCTGGTATAGACAATTTAATCTCTTTTGTCCTTCCATATCTACCCTTGCTTATAACAGTAGCATTAATCAAACCTAACATATCAAACTCAGAAATAATATCTCCTACCCTCCTTTGAGTCAACATCTCCATTCCTATCTTCTTACATATTTTTTGGTATTCAACATAAACATCTCCTGTAAATATCTTATTCTTATTCTCAGATCCCTTAAACAAACTCTTCTGTTCCTTCTTATTTCCATTTTCTTCTAAATTTATTATCGCTTGTAACACAACTTGAAACTGTTTTGGTTCTGTTTCAACTATATCTAATATTTTATCTCTCTCTATTTTATTATTAGCATCATCTATGTGTTTAACAGTTATCTTGCCACTTCCTTCTCTTTCTGCTAATTCTCCAGCCACTCTCAACAAATCTAAAGCCCTTCTTGCGTCTCCATGTTCTCTTGCTGCAAAAGCAGAACATTTTGAAATAGCACTAATATCAACACAGGCTTTTTTAAAAGCATTATCAGATCTCTTTTTTAATATCTCTTGTAACTGTAAGGCATTATATGGTGGAAAAACAATCTCCTCTTCACTCAAACTACTCCTTACCCTAGGATCTAAACTATCTAAAAATCTTAAATCATTGCTTATACCTACTAATATAATCTGAGTTTTACCCAACTCTGAATTTAACCTGGTTAAATTATATAAAAAATTATCACTTATTTTTTTAACAGCCTGATCTATCTCATCTAATATAATAACAAATAATTTTTCTTCTGCTTCTTCTATAAGAGCTAAAAATTTATTATAAACTTGATCTGTAGGAAGACCTGTAGCAGGAACCTCTCCTCCTAACTTATTAATCAACTCAGCCAATATTCTATACTCTGTATCTGCTATTTTCTTTAATTTACAATTCAAATATTCTATCTTTAAAGGATGTTCAGAATCCTTAGCTCTTTTTAATAATTCATTCCTTACATATTGAACACTTAATGTTTTTCCTGTTCCTGTTTTTCCATATATAAACAAATTACTTGTCTTTTGCCCAATCAAAGCAGGAGCTAATATAGAAGCTATCTGCTCTATTTCCTTATCCCTATAAGGGATCTCCTCAGGGGCATAATTACTTTGTAGTATAGATTTATCTTTAAACAAAGATCTTTCACTTACAGAATCAAGAATTTTATCTATCTTAGATACCATTTCCTCTTTTTTCTCCTCTTCATACTGATTGATTTCATTTATTGTATATAAACATATAGGCAATTTATCTTATATTTACTAACCTATATTTCTTATAGAGCTAATTTTAAAGAAAATTAACTCTCCTCGATAATTAAAAAGAATCTCTATTTAAATCCTTGTTATAACTCAAAAGAAAGAACACCTATTTTTCCATTGGAAACACCCTCACCCCCTAATTGTGAATGGAACACTAAAAATAAAATTAAAAAATTAAAAACAACTCCGAAAAATCAAATTAAGCCCATTATTTCCAATGGAAATATATATTATATTATATTCTTTATAATATATATAATATATAATATAAAACTTTATAAATAAAAAATAAAAAAACAAAACCTTTATTCCTTTATAAATACTTCCAAAAGAAACCATAGGGTGAGGGTATTTCCCTTTATTTTTAGTGTTATTCTCTTTATTATAATTATATTTAAATAAATAATAAAATTTTTTAAAAAATGAAAGAAAAACCATTAGTAAGTGTTATTATCCCTTCATATAATAGGGCAAGAGTATTACCAAGAGCAATAAATTCTGTATTAAACCAAACATATTCAAATTTTGAATTGATCATTATAGATGATAGAAGTACGGATAATACTAAAGAAATCTTAAAAAAATACTCAGAAAAAGATAAGAGAATAAGATATATGAAAAATAAACATAAGAAAGGACCAGGAGGAGCAAGAAATCAGGGCTTAGAGGTATCTAAGGGCAAATACATAGCCTTTCTAGATTCTGATGACGAATGGTCTAAAGATCACATAAAAAGTTCTGTAGATATTATAGAAAAAACCAATATTTTTGCCTGTGCAAGTCTTTGTCGTAAGGAAACAGATGGAAAATTTGAAATTCAACCAAAAAAAGAAGGAATTAAAGCCGCTATAAAAATTTCAAAAGATTTACTTTTAATGAAAAAAGAATCATTTGAAGAAAGGGTTATAGATAATAAGTTTTATTGTTGCCATCTAAACACTTTTGTTTTCAAAAAAGAGATTTTAAGGAAAATAGGAACCTTTAATGAAAATCTACCTGCTGCCCAGGATGTGGAATGGTTATTTAGGCTAACCTGCGACTTTGATTATTACATTCTCCAGAAAATAGACTATATATATTATGAAGGAATAGATAATATATATAACTTCAAAGATAAAAAAAACATAAGAAAAACAACTCTTTCAAAGAAAAATCAGATAAAAACATTTAAAGTTATTAAAAAATATATAAAGAATTCAGGAAAATTCAGAAATACTAAAAGAAGTATAAAAACCATCCATCAACATATATATGATAATAATCTAGGGGTAATAAAAATACAAGATAATCTTTTCAAAAAAATATATTATTCTATCTTTGCATTATATTATGCTGGGTCTAACATTCAGAGAAAAAAAATAAGATTAATCTTCAAGGAATACTATGACACTAAATCAAATACCTTTTTCTCTTTACTTATAGCTAGGATAATGGTAAGACTTATCTATATTATTGAATTAATACTAAAGAATAGAAAAAAATTCAATTAATCGCTAAGATACCTTATATATTATTACAGAAATCTTTATAAACAACCCAACTATATTATAATATGGCTATTGAAAAAAAGGCACTAAAAGAGATAGTAGGTAAATTAGTTGTTACAAAAGAAGGAAAGAGATTAGGAATTGTTGATGATATAACATTTGAAACAAGGACAGGAGAGCTAATACAAATAGTTGTTAAAGACCCTACTCCTTATACAAGAGATCTTAACTTGGAAAGATCTTCTCAAAATGAAACACTTATCCCATATAATTCTATAATAGCTATAGGAGATTTTGTAGTTGTTTCTGAAGAAGATTTAATGTAATTTTATTATATTCTTTATATTACAATCATACTTAAAAATCATTTTTCTCTACAATTTATATGAAACTAATCACAAGACCAGATGTAATCATCAATGTACTTCCCCCTCATATTGAAAACTGGCATCAACTACTATTATCCATCAAAGGAGAAATCCTTAATGATTTTGAAAAACATTTAGAATTCTTAAAAAAATGTGATAGCTCTACCCATCTTGGAACTCTTCTAAGTAAAATGGAATTTCCAATAAGTCCAGAACATCTAAGAGGAGGCTTTCATTATGATCTAAAATCAACTTTAACTCAACAAATGAGTTTTACAGGAAGATTTGTCTTAAAAGGAAAAAATAAAGAACCTCCTTATAGGTTATATCCCGCAGGAAACATAGTAACAGATGTTCCTGAAGGTGATGTAAGAATAAACCTTCCAAATGACTACAGGGAATTATATAGTCTTTGCACAGATACTCTCCAAAAAGTAGAGATAGATGCTGGGAATAATGTAAGGGGATACATAACTAGAGAAGAAGGAAGATATCATCTTTGTGAATTAGTAAGAAAATTTGATGTAAGGGGCTCAAGTTCTTCATTATATCTAGCTCCTCTCCCTCCACCAAAAGAAAAACAAAGAAGATCTTGGTTTAGGAGAAGATCAAAACCAGATCCTGAATCAAAAGGAGAATAAGTAAGATTTTTTGAAATAAACTTCTCTATTTTTTAAATGAGAATTACGAATACTACTGAAATAAGAGTAATAGGCCTTCAAAGAAGCGGCAATCATCCAATCATCAACTGGATTGGCTCTCAATACCCTAAAAAAAAGGTTTATCTTCTTAATAATATAGAACCTTATAAAAATCCCTTCAAAAGTTTACATAGGACAATAATCTTTCACAATCTTCATTTAAACAAAAAAAATGAATTAAAAAAACCCTCAAAAAAAGATTGTTTAATCTATAGTTATGAAGACATACCCTTAGAACAGATATCAAGCACATTATCTGAAAAAAATCATGATAAATGGCTCGGCAAAAGTTCGAAAAGATATGATGTCCTAATATTAAGAGACCCATTCAATTTATTTGCAAGCAGATTACAAAGAGAACTAGATAATGTAGGAAATAAAATAAACATATCTACTGACAAAGGTTTTTTAATAGAATTATGGAAACAGTATGCTAAAGAATACTTGGGCTTAACAAATTATCTTAAAAACAAAAAGATAATAATCAATTATAATAGGTGGTTCTTAGACAAGAATTATAGAAAACACATAGCAAACGCATTAGATATACCCTTTACAGATAAGGGATTCAATGAGGTCTTAGAAGTGGGAAATGGAAGTTCCTTCGATGGATTAAAATACCATTTAAAGACCCACAAAATGAATGTATTGAAAAGATGGAAAAAGTTTCATAATAATAAAAAATATAAATCACTTTTTAAGGACCTTGAATTAATCAAATTATCTAATAAAATATTTGGGTGCTTTCCAGGAAGAAGGATTATTCTAAAATAAACAACAACAATATTTAAAAAGCACTATTCTTATTTACCATCATGAAGATCATAGGTTTTAACATATCTAAAATACTCATAGAAAGAGAGAACCCAATAAAAGGAAAACTAGAAATAAAATCAGGACTTGATATAGCAGATATAAAAAAAGAAGAAGTTCCTATTTCTGAAAAACCTGGCTTAAAGTTTGATTTTTCATATAAAGTAGACTATAATCCAAACATAGCAAAACTAGAAATAAAAGGTTCTTTAATAACCTTAGATGATGATAATGAATCTAAAGAGATATTAGAAGCATGGAAAAAAAAGAAATATGAACACAAATCAAAGGTCCCTATATTCAATTTTATTATGTCTAAATGTAACATCAAAGCAATACAGCTTGAAGATGAGATGGGTCTTCCAATACATATTCCCCTTCCAAAACTAAGAAACAATAAACCAGCCAGCTATACTGGATAAATTTTTCTATTAAATTATCTTTCTATATAAGGCATCCAAAATTTCTTGTCATACCTATACCACGCATGACACCCAAAAGGCAATTTATAATTATTTCTTCTAAAACAAAGCCTTGGAGCTGTTTCAAAAGAAAAACCAACAGCAACTTCAGGAGGAGCCACCTTAAAGTCAAGAAATATTTTTTTTGCTTTTAATCCAAAAAAGATATCATCATTACACCTAATATCTTTTGCATCAATTTTATTTAATACCTTCAAACAATTTTGAACATTTCTTAGACAAAAACCACTATTTCCAACACTATCCTCCTTGACCCAAGGCAAAATCTCCTTATACCAAGGAGCCCCAATAAAATCATATCCTTGATCACACCAATATTCCAATTGATCAGAAAAAACAAGACAATCTAACTGGTAAGTCAAGATATATTCATAAGACTGAAAAGCCTCATAGAACTCTTTAGATAACATTAATTTATTATAATCCTTAACAGAATTAAAATATCTTTTATCAAAAGATTTATTTCCAAAACCTCTTAATTTAATATTTAACCCTTCCGGAACAATGAAGTACTTATCATATCTTCCTAAAAACTTCAAAAGATGTTTCAATGAAATTTTCTCATACTTGTTTATAGTATTTTTATAACAAGGAACAACAATACACACTTTCTTTTTATTTTTTTTCATATTATTGATTTTTATTTCCAGACTTTTTTAAGAATTTAGTTATATAAGTATATATTAATTATGATAACTATCTTTATAAACAAAATTCCTTAAAAAACATTATGTCCTTTAACACACCCATAGCCTTCATAATCTTTAATAGACCAGAATATACAAAAAAAGTTTTCAATGAAATTAGAAAAATCAAACCAAAAAAACTTTTTCTTATAGCAGATGGTCCAAGAGAAAATAATTTAGAAGATATTAAACTATGTCAAAAAACAAGGGGAATAGTAAGCAAAATAGACTGGAAATGCAAGGTCCATAAGAACTTCTCAGAGGAAAATATAGGATGTGGAATAAGGCCCTATACAGGAATCGATTGGGTATTTCAACACGTAGATAGAGCAATAATCTTAGAAGATGATTGCCTCCCCTCTAAATCTTTTTTTAGATTTTGTGAAGAACTTCTTGAAAGATATAAAGATAATGAAAAAGTAATGATGATCTCTGGAAGTAACTTTCAACCAAAATCAAAAACAAAATACAGTTATCATTTTTCAAAACATCCAGTTACATGGGGGTGGGCCACATGGAGAAGGGCCTGGCAAAACTATGATTTTAAGATAAAAGATTGGCCAAGATTCAAAAAATCTAAACTTTTCAAGAAAATCTGCCCAAGAAAAATCGAGAGAGAATACTGGACAAAACAATTTTACAGGGTTTATGGGGGAAAAAGAGATATTTGGGATTATCAATGGATTCATGCTTGTTGGATAAAAAGAGGGATAACAATACACCCAAAAGTAAATCTCATTTCAAATATAGGCCATGGTCCTAAAGCCACCCATACCTTCTGGAAAAAGAATCCAATAGCTAATTTTCCAAGACAGGATATGAAAACCATAAATCACCCTCCTAAAATAATCCTATCCAAAAAATATGACAATGAAATTTTTCATATTATTGCTCCAAACACAAAAAAAGTAAAAAACAATTTTTTCAAAAAACTAAGAAATTATTATAAATCTTTTAAAAATAATTCCCCCCCAAAAAATACTCAAAATAAAAAAGAAGCTTGGTTAGAAATTACCACAAATATAGGGTGCATTAATCAATGCAATTATTGCCCTCAAAAAACGATAATGAACGCATATTCCAAAAAGAGCCCAATCAGCAATATGAGTCTTGAAATGTTCAAAAAATACTTAACTAAAGTCCCAAAAAATGTTATTATTCATTTTTCAGGATTTTCAGAGCCCTTTCTAAACCCAAATTGCTCAAAATTAATACTTTACGCTCATAAAAAAGGATATGTCTTAGAGATTGCAACTACCTTAATAGGGATGAAGGAATCTGATATTAATTTAATCGAGAAGATTCCATTTAAGAAATTTTTAATTCATCTGCCAGATAATAAATCTCAAACAAGAATAAAAGTAAATAAACCCTATTTAATTATCCTCGAAAAAATAATTAAATCTAAAATCAAAAATAAGCAATTTATGATCCTTAGAGGTCCAAAGTTTAACAAAGTCCACAGTAAGATAAAAAAGATTATTGAAAAATATAGCCTATCTTTAATAGGATGGCATATGTATAGCAGAGCAGGAAATACAAAGGAGGCATTAGATCTTAGGAATATTTATCAATATAACAACCTTAATATTAAATGCCCCCACATATCTCATCCAGTATTACTTCCTAATGGAGAAGTGGCTCTTTGCTGTATGGACTATGGATTAAAACACATAACTGGAAATTTAAATACAGATAATTACTCTGATTTATTTAAATCTAAAGAATTCTTAAGGGCCTTAAGAGGAATGAAAGACCCTTCTTCAGATGTTCTCTGTAAGAATTGCGAATTTAACTATATTCCTGATGGAAACAAGTTTTTTATAGATCTTAGAAAAAAACATTAATTTTATAAATCACCTATTCTATAAGAAACAGAGGTGATCAGCCTCAGACTGTCTTCTGAATTATTTAAAATGGCATTAGATTATGATACAGAGTTAAAAAGACTTGGACTTCCAGCCATCAAAGACATAATGGAATCACCAAGAAATACTTATTTTGAAGCAAGATATGGTTTAGCTCATGCTGTTTCTTGTCTTATAACACTCCATAATGCAGGAGACATAAACAAAGCAACCTATAATGAATTATTAAGATCCTCTCCTCAAAAAATAGCAGAATTTCTAGAAAGCAAAGATAGAGAAAGGTCAAGAAAATGCCCATAGATCTTAGAACACAAAAACTAGCAAAACTTATTGTTAAGTATTCTGTATTTGTAAAGCCAAATGAAAATGTTATAATCTCAGGAAGCAGTGAAGCAGAAGATTTTATTATCGCATTATATAAAGAGGTAATACTTGCAGGAGCCCATCCAATAATAAGGATGTCTCCAAGGAATCTCTCACCATTTTTTTATAAATATGCAAAAAAACATCAAATAGAAAAATTTCCAGATCATTTTAATTATACTGTCAAGAATGCACAGAAATATATAGGGATAGCTACTGAGAGTAATTCAAAGGAACTCTCTTCTTGCGATCCAAAAAAGATGACAGCAAGAGCAAGAATAACCCACCCAATTAGTGATTATGTTGTTAACTCTAAACCAAAGATTTTTAGATGTACAACAGGATTTCCATGCATATCTTTTGCTCAAGATGCAGAAATGTCTGAAACAGAGTATGAAAAGTTTGTTTATGGAGCAACAATAGGGATAGATTATAAAAAATTATCTCTTCTTATGAATAAAATCAAATCAAGATTCAAAAAAAATTCTTCTGTACATCTTATAGGGGAAAATGTAGACCTTAAATTCAAGGTTCATGGACATAAAGCTTGTGTGGATGATGGGAAAGAAAACATGCCTGGAGGAGAAATCTTCATGGCTCCTGTAAGAGAAAGTTTAAACGGTTATATAAAATTTGAATATCCAGCAATAAGAGATGGCAAAGAAGTTACAGACATAGAATTAACTTTCAAACAAGGAAAAGTAATAGAAGCAAAATCCTCAAAAAACCAGGATTTCTTGAATCAGATGCTGAACACAGATGAAAACTCTAGTTATGTGGGAGAATTAGGGATTGGATGCAATCCAAAAATAAATAAATTCACAAAAAACTTGTTATTTGATGAGAAAATAGGAAGTACAATCCACCTTGCTTTGGGCATGGCCTATAAAGAAAATGGAGGAGGTAATGACTCAGCAATACATTGGGATATAGTAAAGAGCATGAAAAAAGCAAAAATAATAGTTGACAAAAAGGTTATACAAGAAAATGGCCATTGGAAAATTTAATTTATTAAGAAAATTAAAAGAAGCATATTGGGAAAAATGGTACTCTTATGTATCCAAGACAGATAAAGGAAATGAATTAACTTTCATGAATTATGGGTATCAAGGAGATAAAGATCTCCCTTTACTTCAACATCAAGAAAAAAACAGGTTTCAGATACAGCTTTATGATAAGACCCTTTCATCTATTCCTTCTGATCCAAGAAAAGCGTCTGTACTTGAAGTAGGCTGTGGAAGAGGAGGAGGCTTAACTTATCTTGCTGAACAATACCCCGATGCCAGCTTTTTAGGATTAGACTTATGTCAGGCAGCTGTAGATTCATGTAATAGTTCAAACAAAAGAGAAAATCTTAGATTTGCTTGGGGGGATGCAAGGGCATTAGGTCTTTCCCAAGGATTATTTGACGCAATTATAAATATAGAATCCTCTCACAGATATCCAGATATGCCTAGATTTTTAAAAGAAGTAAGAAGAGTATTGAAACCAAATGGATACTTCTCAATAGTTGATTTTAGAGCAACAGATAAGATTCCAGAATTGAAACACCAACTAAGATCTTCTGGAATGCAAGTATTGGAAGAAGAAGACATAACTCCTAATGTCTTAAGAGCAATGGATTTAGATGATCCAAGAAAACTAGATCTAATAAAAAGACTTGTTCCAAGACCATTACATTTCCCTGCAAGAGAGTTTGCATCTGTTGTCGGATCCCAATCATATAGGTCTTTATTAAATGGTCAAAGACAATATCTTAGATTTCTTTTAAAGAAATCAAAATCTTAATCTCTTCAAATAATCCATTCCCCTCCCTTTAGCCCCATTATATCCTTCTATCTGTCTATTTTTTACCTCTTCTGCTAACTCCCTCTTATTTTTGAAATCACTAGGATATATAGGCTCTGATACCTGAAAAAAGTAAGGTATCTTCCTATTTCTAAATAGATACTTCATTGCTTGCTTTAATCCATGAGACACAAACAAAGAATCTCTATGTTGTTCAGGAACCCATGCCGAATAAGTTAGTATGGGAATATCTTCTCTGATTCCTCCTCTTTTTACAGAATCCTGATATATATCCATAACAACATTTGAAGGCCAAGGAGTCATTTTTCTCTCTTCTAATTCTACAACTTTTCCATTCTCAATACTTAACTCAGAAGGCCCATCTATATTTGCCATGACTATCTCATTTGTATTATCAAACCAAACTTTGCTGATTTTCTTTACAAGTTCATAAGCCCCTCTTAATTCCCTCCTAGCATCTGCAAATTGTGTCCTTACAGGTATTAATTCTCCAAGCTCACAAAATCTTTTGTGGGGGTTAAATACTCTTGTATCAAACCATCCATGCACTTTTTTATCAAATAAATAACATAAAGCCATCCAATCAAATGAAAAGCAATGATGATTTGCAAGCATGCAGGATCTATCAGGCAAGTTTTCCAAACCTCCTTTTTCCTTATCACCCCCATTGATATCTAAACACATCCTAGCTAACGGAGCAAAAAACCCATATCTCCAGGTATTATAGAACAACTTTCTTCCAATTCTATTTCTTACAAGCCTCTCATCATCTATATATTCCATCTTTTTAACCTCTAAGAACACCTCTTCCATTACTCTA
>Ga0272442_10004702_pt1 | contig 18526 bp, 12 predicted proteins | sample SSMForm2O_FD_200262 | JGI IMG/M metagenome (GOLD analysis project Ga0272442, IMG submission 200262) | Marine sediment archaeal communities from Little Sippewissett salt marsh, Falmouth, MA, United States - SSM-Form-2O | ecosystem: Environmental > Aquatic > Marine > Wetlands > Sediment ... | reverse complement strand
TCGGTTTGCTGTCCTTTTCTGTCTATGTGATGGCGTCCGGGTCTGAATCAGCGATCAGTAACTATTACCTGCGGTTATAAAGATAAAACGTTATCTGTTTTTTGGACAGTTCTATTCACCACATCTGAGCGCACGACCGATCTTGACAGGTCTTGAACCGGCCGCGGCGAGAGGATTTTTAAAATTCAACACATAAATGATCGGCAACTTATTGATAATAAATTGTCAAAGAGTTATGATTAGATAGCCTATCAGCAGGAATTCTCTATTCGCCGGGTCCAGTTTTAAAAAAAACACTCCTTGACAGGAGGGAGAGCCCATGTTGAAAGGAATAATATTATTTGTTTTAACATTCTTGTTCGTTCTGGGAGGGCTCTACGTAGCCGACATGCTACTCTATCTGATTGATCTGGTAAGCGCGGTAATGGTTGTTCTCGGGGTAATATTTCTGCTCTACATGGCCTTTCCGGTACGAGACCTGCTCGAAGCTCTTGGATTTATTTTCACCAGGAAACAAGGCATGCCGCAGGGGAAAAAGCTGAAACTTTCGATGCTGTACCAGGCAGGGGGAGATCTGGCGCTTCTGACCGGGCTGTGGTGCACTGTAGTCGGGGTGATTCTCATGCTGCAAACCATGGATGATCCAGGCATGATAGGTCCGAAACTGGCAGTGGCGCTGGTAACTCTTTTGTACGGTCTGGCGGCAAAACTGATGGCTGTTCTGGCGCAGAGGAAGCTGAATCTGTGCGAGGCGACAGAGGGAGGCTACGAAATCGGTCCGGCATGCCCGGCAAGGCAGTTTTTCACCGGCCTGATCCTGTTCATCATTCTGGCGGTTCTTGCCCTGCAACAGTCAGGCGGCAGCCTCGCCACTTTTTTTGATACTCCGTCACTGTTGATCGTGGTAGGCGGCTCGTTTGTCGGCCTGCTTTTTTTCACCTGCGAGCTGGGGATTGCCGATTCGCTGAAAGCGGTTTTCTCTTCATCCACTCCGGGTGCGGAGCAGGGAAAAAGAACGGCGAGAATCTTATGGCAGTTCAACGACATTATCGCCGCGACCATGCTGATGGCCGCCCTGTCCGGTCTGATCATCATGATCTGCTCGATCGCAGAAATGGTCGGCCCGGTCATGGCGCTGGTTTTGATTTCCATTTTTTACGCGATCTTCCTGATATTCCTTGTCCGGGCAGCCGGTTGCATCCTGCAGCGCAAGCTGTTGGGCATGAACGAGCAGGTTGACGGATCCCCGGTTTTCACCGGGAGCGTGGTGACTTTTCTCGCACTTGCCGCACTGCTTGCAGCAGTGGTTATTCTGATCGCTTTGATGAAAGCTGGGGGGATGTAAATATTCAGGCAGGGGATTTATTCCCGGCGAACAACATGATGACCGGCGTAGAAGTTATGCCGGTCATTTTTTTTGGATTTACCTGTATCGGCCTTTCGATAGCGCACAGGCGGCCGGATCAAACGGCCTGCTTGCCGGTGAGACTTTCAATTGCGACTTTAACCACGGCTGTCCGGCTCAGCACTTCCCGGCTGTAACCGCCCTCCGGCCCGGAATACTGGCGCATGATCGCGTCCAGCCCCTTTCGCTTCTCCGCAGTGTCCTGCACAACGGATGCGGTGCCGGAGCCTATCACACAGCGGTATTTCATGCCCCAGCCGCAGGCCTTTTCCGCTACGACCAGTTTCGTTTCGATATCCATCTCGAAACAGACCCTGTTATTTCGTTTCAGGATCTCGAGCTTGCGGCCCTCAGTGGCGCAATGGAAATAAAGAGTGCCGTGCTCGTATCCGAAACAGACCGGAACGATATAGGGAATGGCGTTGTCGCTGAGAGCGAGCCTGCAGATCGAGGCCCTGCGGATGATTTCCTCGATTTCCGCCCTGTCCGTGATTTCACATTCCGATCTGCGCATAAGAGCTTTCTCTGTTTCCAGGGAAGTTTCAGCTTGAAAAAAATCTGACTTCTGGCAGAGAATCTAAGTGAACGGCAGCAGCGGGGCAAGAAAATGAGAGCGGCGGATAAATTTTTCGACAATCCGGTTGGTGACACACCCCGCCCGCTGGCGCGGGCACCCCTCTCGAGAGGGGAATTTACCGCCCCGCCCACCACTTTCCGGTGCGAACCCACCAGTGAGGCTGCCGGGAGCAGTCTCTTCTATCGAGAGGGGATACATGGGTGTGTCAGGCTTTCGATATTGAATCCCCTGTCGGGAGATTCAATAAACCTCCCAACGGAGAACGCTCATTTGCCGATCAGGATTTTTCAAAGGTTTTTTGAAATAAAAAAACCGGCGGATAGTAAAAAACCGCCGGTTTATTTAGATAAACGGGCATGCGTAAAGAGAGCGCTCAGCCAGTCGGCACGCCGGGAGTGTATTCTGCCAGTTCCAGGCTCGTATCCGTAATCATTGCGTTATCCCCGCCGATCCTGGCCTGAGAGGTCAGGCTTATCAGGCCTTTTCCTTCTGATGAAAATATGGCAGTCTGCTCTTTGAGACGGGGTCCGGCCAGCCTGTTATAATATATATACTGGTCTGATTTTCCGGCCCCGGGAGTTGAAAGCGATCCGTATAACGGCAGCCCGCCGGAGTAATCGGTGTTTCCGGGCGTGTTGAACAATTTCAGGTTGACCTGCCCTCCGGGTATGAAAGCCCCGGGCATCATGTATTCAAGCTTGCTGCCGTTGTCGTACCACAGCGCCTCGCCGTCAAACAGAAGGCTGCGTATCCTGGCGCCGGCAATCTCGTTGCTCAGCCTGCGCGGGGAACCCTGGGCTGAGTTGTCCTCGCTGTAAGAGTTTTCGCATTTTATCTCAGTGCGTAGCTCCACTGCATAGCGCCTGACATCTTCTTCCACTGCTTCCTTGATCACCCGGAGATCGAATGTGCCCCAGCGCTGGATCCTGGCCGTGCCGAAAGCCCGGCCCGAATAGTAACTGGAGTAGAAATACAGATACTTCCAGCAGGCTCCCAGAGCCAGGGGAAACAGCTCCGGCTTTGCGGGAATCGAATCGGTTAGTTTCAATGCCAGGTTTGTGTTGTGCATGGTCCAACCACCAGCTGAAAGAGTTAGCTGAAAAGTTTTCGTTCTAACTGTTTATATGCTTTTATGGTCAAAAAGTTTCTCAATTCGACTCGCAGAACAGCGGCTCTAATTGCCGCAACCGGATAAAAGCACTAATTGTGCCACGGATCATATAAAATATAACTCATTGATAATAAAAGAAATATGGAATACTGGAAACTTGCTCAGGCAGCTTGGAAGGTCAAGGGGGATAAAAAGTGTTACTCGCGCAGTAACAAAAAAAACGGCGGATTTTTTATAGTCCGCCGGTTTTTTTATCTTTTTCTTTGTATATTGTTCCAGCCCGGATCAGCTTACTCTCGTGCCCGGGGGCAGGTCCACCGCGCTGTCGATTGTGGTCATTGCGAGTTTTTCCGCGAGGCCTTCCCCCTCGGCTGCGGCCAGAATCATTCCCTGGCTTTCGATACCCATCACCTTACGCGGCTCGAGGTTGGCCACCATCAGCACTTTCCGGCCCACGAGAGAGGCAGGCTCGTAGTGCTCTGCAATGCCGGCAGCCACAGTGCGTTCGCCCAGCAGGCCCAAATCCAGGGTGAGCTTGAGCAGCTTGTTGCTTTTCGGCACGGCTTCAGCAGCTTTTACCAGGGCCACCCGGATATCGACTTTTACGAAATCATCGAAGGCGATCCCCGGTTCAGTCGCCGCGTTTTTTTCATCATCTTTTTCCACAGCAGCGGTACCTCCTTTAAAGGAATCCTCCTGGGCCTGGATCGCCTGATCGTCGATCTTCGGAAACAGCACCTCCACCCGGCCGATCTTGTGGCCCGGTTCGAGCCGGGCGGTCATATCGGCGCTCCAGGTGTGGTCGCGCCGGTCTGTGGAAAGGCCGAGCTGTGCCCAGACATTTTCCGCTGAGAAAGACATGAGGACCGAGAGGCCGTAGACCGCCTGGCAGCAGAGATTCAAAGTGGTCGCGCAATCCTGCGGATCGCTTTTCCTGGTTTGCCAGGGCGCCTTATCATTGAAATACTTGTTGCAGAACCTGGAGAAATCGCCGAAAGCATCGGCAGCGGCGCGAAACCGGAACGTGTCCAGCAGCTCTCCGATCTGATCGGCTGCGCTGCCCAGGCGCTCCAGCATCTGGCTGTCCAGCTCGCCGGGCGAGTGGCGCTGCGGCACGCATCTGTCGAAATAGCGTTCGACAAAGGTCAGCGTGCGGTTGATAAAATTGCCCACAGTGTCGGCCAGCTCGTTGTTGTTGTGCGCCTGGAACTCCTTGAGATTGAAATCCATGTCCCGGGTTTCGGGCATGTTGGCGCATAGATAGTAGCGCAGGGGATCGGGATGGAATCGGTCCAGGTAGTCGTGCAGCCAGACCGCGAAATTGCGGCTGGTGGAGAATTTCAGTCCTTCCAGGTTCAGGTACTCGTTGGCCGGCACGTTTTCGGGGAGCACGTAGCTGCCGTAGGCCATCATCATTGCCGGGAACATCAACGCGTGGAAAAAAATGTTGTCCTTGCCGATAAAATGCACCAGCCTCGTTTCGCTGTCCCACCAGTATTTTTTCCACAGCTCCGGATCGCCCTGTTTTTTCGCCCACTCCCTGGTTGAGCTGATATAGCCGATCGGCGCGTCGAACCAGACGTAAAGCACCTTTCCCTCCGTGCCCTCCAGCGGCACGGGGACTCCCCAGTGAAGGTCGCGGGTGACGGCGCGCTCCTTGAGCCCCTCCTTGAGCATGCCGTTGCAGAAATTCAGCACGTTTTCCTTCCAGTGTTCCTTGCCACCGAGCCAGGCGGCGAGCTTGTCCTGGAACCGGTCGAGCGGGAGGTACCAGTGAGCGGTCTCTTTGACCACCGGCGTTTCGCCGGTCAGCTTGCTTTTGGGCTTTTTCAGCAGAAGGGGATCGATTGGCTTGCCGCAGTCCTCGCACTGGTCGCCGCTGCATTGCTCGTACCCGCAGTGATAGCAGGTGCCCGCCACATAGCGGTCCGGCAGGAAGCGGCTGCTGGATTGGTCGTAGAGCTGTTTTTCCACCTTTCTGGTGAGCAGGCCCTGATCATAGATCCTGAGGAAAAAATCCTGGCTGGTTTCGTGGTGAACGGGCAGGCTGGTGCGGCTGAAATGGTCGAAGGAGATTCCGGCGCGCTGGAATGTCCGGCTGATATGGGCATACCACCGGTCGACCACTTCCTGGGGCGTTATTCCCTCCCTGTCCGCGGTGAGAGTTATCGGCACACCGTGTTCGTCCGTGCCGCAGATATAGACCACATCCCGGCCGCTCAGCCTGCAGAAACGGACGAAAATGTCCGCAGGCAGGTATGCTCCGGCCAGATGCCCCAGGTGAATCGGACCGTTGGCGTAAGGCAAAGCGCTGGTCACAAGTACTTTCCGAGAGTCCATCTTAATTTTTTTCCGCCTGTCTTGAATATCGCCCCGCCAGCGCAGGCCGGCGGGGCGTCATTTTTCGAATCCTTAACAACGGGGTCGATCAGCCGATTGCCGAGATCAGCTCCCGGGTTTTGTCGGCGTGCTCCCAGGTGAAAGTCTCCTCGGTTCTGCCGAAATGCCCGTAAGCCGCGGTCGGCTCATAGATCGGGCGCAGAAGATCGAGGAAGGAGATAATCTCTGCCGGTTTGAGCGAGAACACCTCCCGCACCGCCCTGGCGATTTTCTCCACAGGCACACTGTTGTTGATAGCGTTGATATATACCGAGACCGGCTCGGCCACTCCGATCGCATAGGCAATTTCCACCTCGCAGACATCCGCCAGCCCGGCTGCGACCACGTTCCTGGCCACGCAGCGCGCCATGTAGGCTGCACTGCGGTCGACCTTGGAGGGGTCTTTCCCGCTGAACGCGCCGCCACCGTGGCGGCCCATGCCGCCGTAAGTGTCCACGATAATCTTGCGGCCTGTGAGCCCGGCATCCGCCTTGGGGCCGCCCACGCAAAAGGCGCCTGTGGGATTGATAAAGACCGTACGGCTTTCCACTCTGTCTTTTTCAGCGAGAAGGTCTTTTTCCTCGGCCAGGCCGGTCGGAACCAGAACCGGGATAACAACCTGCTCGAGGATATCGGCCCTCACGTCGGCCAGGGAATAGTCGCTACGGTGATGGCTGCTGACCACCACGTTGTGGATCTTCACCGGCTTGCCGTCATTGTATTCGACCGACACCTGGGTTTTGCCGTCAGGGTAGAGTTTTGGCAGGATGCCCTTTTTCCTGACCTCGGTGAGTTTTCTGCTCAGACTGTGGGCCAGGAAAATCGGTACCGGCATATACGAAGCATCCAGCCCGATGCGGTTGCCCTCGTTGGTGGCGTAGCCGAACATCATACCCTGGTCTCCCGCGCCCTGCTCCTTGAACAGGCCGGTGCCGTCCACGCCCTGGGAGATATCCCCGCTCTGGGGTTTCATCCGCACCTGGATTTTCACCCCGTCTGCGTCGAATCCAATCCCGGGGTCCGTGTAGCCGATCTTGCGGATCGCATCCCGCGCAATATCTTCGAAATCCAGGTTGTCAATGCAGCTTTGGGAAACCTCGCCGGTGATTACGGCCAGCCCCTCGGTAACCAGCGTCTCGCAGGCCACGCGGTTGGCCGGGTCAAGCTGCTTTGCCGCGTCCAGAACACTGTCGCTGATCTTGTCGCAGACCTTGTCCGGGTGTCCCTCAGTAACCGATTCTGATGTGAACACGAATTTGTCCGCCATAAAACCCGTCCTTCTCCTGAATTAAAAAAGCCTAAAGATACATGTCTGCATGCCTGTGGTATAAAAGAAAAAAAGATACATTGAACGGTAATTTTTAGCAATGTTTAAATCCCGGCAACTGCACCGCAGACCCCGTCCGGTGCGTTCAGGCCATTTTCAGCTCTTTTTCGCACGCGGCGACGATCCTGTCGATTTCGGCTGTCTGATACTGATCCAGCACAGGCTCCAGCGGCCGGGCGATAATCTCGCGCACGGTTTCCTCTGCCAGCCGCTCCATGCCCCGCACTTTTTTGCTGCTGTAGGATTCCCAGCTCAGGCACTCGGTGAGATTGCTGAGCCAGAACTCGCGCTGGAAATGCTCCGCAGTATGCGGCTGGGAGATGTAGTTTCCCTCAGGGCCCACCCGGGCGATCAGATCGACCGCCAGGGTGTCCTCGTTGATCTCGAAACCGGCCAGGCTTCTTCTGACAGAGCGCACCACCTCTGCATCGAGCACGAGCTGCACCGGGCTGAATGTGATCCCGAACTCGAGCTGGCCGATCGTGCCGATTCCCGAGGCCCCGCAGACCAGGGGGAAAATGGTGCTCGTCGCCTTTTCCATTCCCGCCTGGAAGCCGGGTTCGCAGGCATTGGTTTTCCCGCCGTGGACTCCCGCGCTGATCCCGTAGAATTCTTTCAGCATCTGGACCCAGGCGCCCAGCAGGGGCATCCGGTCGGCGCCGGCGTACGGGAAAAGCAGGCTGTTCATGTCGCAGTAGCCGCCGGTGAAATCAAGGCTCAGAACCGCATCTTTGCGCACAGCATAGCCCAGCACCAGCCCGGCCAGAGTTTCTGCCAGGCCCAGAGCGAGAGCGCCCGCGCCGGTGGCCGGAGCAGTGGTGCCTGCCGAGGGCATGGTATCCAGCGACTGGGGAAAGCCCCGCCTGACATACTCGATAAATATCCCGGCCATGTTCTCATCCAGGGCAAGGGGACTGCGGCTCTCCCCATAGCCCACGAGGCAGGGTTCAGCTATCAGCCGCTCCCTGGAGCCCCGCACTACGGTGGCGATCTCCTCCAGCCAGGACACGTCCCGTACACTCCAAGACTCCACCCCGCCGATTTTCCCGGTGTATTTCACCAGCTCGGCAGCCATTTTGACCGGCCTCAGCGCGTAAGGGGTTTTCTGGTCAGAGCAGGGAAGCCCGGCCCAGGTAATCTCCTCGAGTGCATTGACCAGCTTGAGACTGTCGTGCACATCCTGCATGTCTGCATAACGGCGCCTGCGTTCGAGGTCATAGATCAGGGCACAGAATCCGCCTGCGTTGACAGTGAAATCATGGTGGATTTCCCCGGCGCGGGTGAAATAACTGGACTCTGTGAAACGAACTGTCTGCCTGAGTCCCTTTCGCGCGGGCTTGCGAAAATCCCGGCGCATCTGCTCCACGGATTCCTCCACTACGGAGGCCGGGAATTTGACCAGAAGGCTCTTTTCATCCACCTGGCAGCCGGAGGTGCGAAAGTATTCGCGTGCTCCCTTGTGGTAGATTTTCATCCCTACCTGTTCGAGTATCCGGAGGGCTCCCTGGTGAAGAAGCTGCTTTTCTTTTTCCGTGAGCAGCTTTATTCTGCCGAAAGTTCTGGCCAATTCGTTCCCCTTCAACGAAATATAGCGTAAAGTATTATTCGAAGATGATCCGGTGTTTTCCCTTGCAACTGATAAGTTCTCAAACGGAAGCCTCAATTTCTGCTGCGTAAAGGCAGGCTCTTACCGGTCTGCAGCAAGCAGGCTCCGGGGATTTCAATATATTCTAGCATTCAGTCAATAGCAAGTTATGGGGAAAAAGGCGATGATGGAAATCTTGACACTCCGGTGGCGATCTAGTAGGATTCTATTATCGAAATTCAAGATCGGTTAATCCTCTTAAGATTTTTTGCCCACCAGTAACAGGAGACCTTCATGAACAAAGATCCGGGAACCAAAAAGCTGAGCTGCTCCAGGCGGGATGTGATCAAGACCACAGCTATGGCTGCCGGTGCGGCGGCTTTAAGCGGATTTACCGCCTGCCAGGCTTCCGTGCCTGAAGCTGCGCCGCCGAAACCGTCGGTGGGAGAGAGTCCGACAAAGAACATGCACCTGTCTATGGCAGCCTACTCGATGCGTGATGCGCTGGGCAAGGGTGAGATGGACCTGTTCGGCTTTATCGACTGGTGCGCTGAATTGGGCCTGCCGGGCACAGAGCTGACTTCGTACTATTTCAAGGAAGGTTTCGACAACAGCTATCTCCACCAGCTCAAACTTCACGCCTTCCGCCAGGGTGTTACAGTCAGCGGAACCGCGGTGGGGAACAATTTCTGCCTGCCTCCAGGGCCGGAAAAGGACGAGCAGGTTGCGAGTGTCAAGCAATGGATTGACTATGCAGTGGAGCTCAGCGCTCCGCACATCAGGATTTTCGCAGGCCGCGCCCCCAAAGGGGTGGAGCTTCAGAAAGCGATCGGCTGGGCGGTGGACGGGATCAAGGAATGCCTGGATTACGCCGGAAAAAGAGGAGTGGTGCTCGGCCTGGAGAACCACGGCGGAATCACGGCCAGGGTCAAGGACCACCTGGCGATCTGCGACGCTGTGGGTGAGCATCCCTGCTTCGGCGTAAACCTCGATACCGGAAACTACCGGACGAATCCCTATGAAGAGCTCGCGGTGGCTGCTCCGCGGTCAGTGAACGTGCAGATCAAAGTCGAGGTTTCGGGCGCCAACGGCGAAAGCGTGCCCGCCGATCTGGCGAAATTCAGGGATATCCTGATCCAGGCCGGCTACAAGGGCTGGGTCGCCCTGGAATACGAGGCCAAGGAGGACCCACTGGTAGCGATACCGGGCTATATCAAGCAGCTTCAGGAGCTTTTTGTCTAAGGAGTTTCAGTGGCAGAGACCACAGACGTAAAAGTGACTCTGCGCCGGGGGCGCGAGCGTCCGGTGCTCAATGGCCATCCCTGGATTTTCAGCGGAGCTGTGGAGAGTATCAGCCCGGAGGAACCCGAGCCGGGCAGCCGGTGCGATGTGTATTCATCCGATGGCGAATGGCTTGCTGCAGGCTATCTTAATCCGAAATCCCAGATCATCTGCAGGCTGGTCAGCAGAGAGGAAGGGGAGGTGTGGGGGCCTGAACTTCTGGGGCAGCGTCTCGAGCAGGCGGCGGCGTTACGGGAGAGAATCGCGCCGCCGGACACAGACTGCCTGCGGATAGTCAATGCCGAGGGAGACGGCCTGCCGGGCATTATTGTAGACCGCTACGCAGACGGCCTGGTGGTGGAGTTGACCACAGCCGGAGCCGAGCGGATGCGCGATGAACTGGCCGGCTGGCTTAAGAAAAAATTCAAGCCTTCGTTCATCTATGAGAATTCATCCGAGCCGGCCAGGGCCCACGAGGGACTGGGTGAGCTCAGGCAGGCCCTCCACAAGAAACCCGGCTCGCGGGTGAAAATCACTGAGTACGGCCACAGCTTCCTGATTGATCCGGTTCAGGGTCAGAAAACCGGGTTTTACCTGGATCAGCGGGAGAATCGCCGTCTGGCCGCAAACTGGACTTTCAAAAAGGCCAGGGCCCTCAACCTTTTTTCCTACAGCGGCGCCTTTACAGTGTATTTGGCCCGGGCCGGAGCCGCGCATGTAGTGAGCGTGGATTCGAGCGAAAAGGCGATTGCCCTGGCTGGGGAAAATCTCGCGGAAAACGGCCTCTCAGCCAAGGATCATCCGCTGGTTACGGCCGATGTCTTCGATTACCTGCGCGAGTGCGACGAGGAATTCGATCTGATAGTGATCGATCCTCCGCCGTTCGCCAGGAGGAGTTCGCACGTGAGGAAAGCCAGCCGGGCTTACAAGGATATCAACCGTCTCGGGCTCTCGAGGCTGGCCGCCGGGGGGCTGATGTTCACTTTTTCCTGCTCCGGCCACGTGGGTCAGCGCCTGTTCCAACAGATTGTATTCTCTGCAGCGCTGGAAGCAGGCAAAGAGATGAGGGTGCTGGCACATCTGGGAACCGGGCCGGACCATCCGGTAAGCCTCTACCACCCGGAGGGAGAATACCTGAAAGGATTCATGCTTTCCGCGCCCTGAGCTCGGCTCCCGCAGGTGAAAAATTGAAAGCCCGGCACTCGTCAATCGAGTGCCGGGCTTTTTTTATCCGGATGCAGTCGCCGGAGAAATTTTACAGCCGGTTACAGCTCGTTCCACTCCGGGAGCTGCCTGTTGAGAAACTTCTCCACCCCGGTGAGCTGTTTGCCCTCGTTCGAGCTGACAAAAGTGAAGGCCTTGCCGGCAGCGCCCATTCTGCCCGTACGCCCCACCCGGTGAAGGTAGTCCTCCGGGTTTTCCGGGATATCGTAATTGATCACGTGGCTGATTCCGGTAATATCGAGTCCGCGGGCAGCCACGTCCGTGGCCACCAGATGCTCGATTTTGCCGGTGCGGAAATTATCCATTATCCGTTCGCGCTTGTTCTGGGTCAGGTCGCTGTGGATGCAGCACGTCCTGAATCCGAGCTTGGAGAGACTGAGCGCCACCGAATCGCTCATTCTCTTGGTATTGGTGAAAATGAGCGATTGTGTGGGCTTCTGGTTTTCAAGAAGGCGGGCGAGCTTGTTCAGTTTATTATGCCTGGCCACTGGAATATAGCGTTGCCAGATCGACTCCACTGAAACCTCGTCCCTGCTCAGATAGAGCGGTACAGGGTTCCTCATGTATTGCTTGCTCAGGTTCTCCACTTCCTTGTCCAGGGTGGCGGAAAGAAGCATCACCTGGCGCTGTTCGGGGCAGGCCTTGATAATCTTGATAATATCCTGCCTGAAACCGATATCGAACATACGGTCAGCCTCATCCAGCACGAGGGTTTTCAGATCCGATAATTTAATGTTGCGCTTAGAAATGTGGTCCAGAAGCCTGCCTGGCGTGCCGACCACGATTTGTGCACCTTTTTTCAAATGCTCGATTTCCCGGTTTACCGAGGTGCCCCCGTAAAGGCTGAGGACTTTGAAATCCAGCAAGCGGCCGAACCGCGTGGCCTCCCAGGAGACCTGGCGGCACAGCTCGCGCGTGGGAACCACTATCAGCGCCTGCACCGCGCTGGATGATTTATCCAGGCGGTGGAAAATCGGCATCAGGAAAGCCACTGTCTTGCCGGTTCCGGTTTTCGCCTGGCCCAGCAAGTCCACTCCTTTCAGCGCAACCGGGATGAACGCATTCTGGATATCAGTGGGCGTGCGGAAACGGTTGGCCGCCAGTGCGGTTACGATACTGTCCGAAAGCCCCAGGGGCCTGAACCCGTTGTTGCGAAACTCCTCGCCGGATGGGTCGATCGGCAGAAGCTCGGGGAATTCTACCTGCTGAACTTTGCCTCCGAGGTCTTTTCTTTTGCTTCCCTGCCTGCCTTTGCGCCTATCACCCCGGGCTTTTCGCTCAGAAGGGGCTTTCCCCCTGAACTCGGCTGAAAGGGCCTCCCTTTTGCCATGCCGCTTCCGGTCTTGTTTCGGGCGACTTTTTCTTTCAGGCTCCTTTTTCCCACCGGATTCCGGGGTCTGCCCGGAGGCCTGATCACTGCTCTCCGTGTCTCTGGACCTGGGAGGATGCCTGCCTTTACCGCGCCTGCGCGGCCGGTCACCCTTTTTCCCCCTGGGCTGCGAGGGCCGCTGCGGCTTTCTTTGAGGTTTTTCGCCGGAGGATTGCTCACCACTGCTCACTGCCGGCTGGGGCTTTTCTTTGCTCTTTAAAATTCCTTTGAACCTGCTGAATATCTTCAATCCCTTATTCCTTCCGTTTGATTCGGGTTAATCCTTCAAGCATGAACAACGTTTCTGCACTGTTGGAAAAGATGAAAAATCTAACAGTATAATATAACTGTTTTTGTTAAAAAAGAACCTGTTTTTCCGGGAATGTATTGAAAGTTAGTCAGGCGCAGTTGACAGCGGATTGACAGAGAGGTAGATTTTTCGGGTCACGATTTAACTTTTCAGGCGGTGCGGGTGCAGGTACTGAAAGCTGAAAATATCACTCACGACTACGGCTTGCGGCCGCTGTTCGACCGGCTCGAGCTGGTGCTCGAGGAGGGGGAGAAACTGGGGCTGGTCGGGCCGAACGGCTGCGGCAAATCCACGCTTGTACGCATACTGGCCGGCCAGGAGGTGCCGCTTGGGGGCACGGTGTCTTTTACCAGGAAAGTGAAAGTCGCCTGTCTGGCACAGGAACCCCGGTTCCGGCCCGGGACCAGTGTTTTCGGCGCACTCGAGCACGGGCTGGCCGACCTGGCGCAACTCAGGGAGGAATACGGGCGGGTCACGGCGGAGCTGAAGAAAAAAACCGACCGGGTGCTTCGCAAGCGGCTTACAGCCCGGGCGCAGAAACTCCACGACACTCTCGACAGCACAAGTGCCTGGGACATCCGGCCGCGTATCGAGGAGATGGTCACCAGGCTGCGGCTGCCCGATCCCGAAACTGTTCTGGACAACCAGTCCGGCGGCACGGTCAAGCGCGTAGCCCTGGCCCAGGCGCTGCTCTGCCGCCCGGAACTGCTCCTGCTCGACGAACCGACAAACCACCTCGACACCGGAACCGTGGTCTGGCTCGAAAAATGGCTCCGGAACTACAGGGGCACTCTCGTTCTTATCACCCACGACCGCTATTTCCTCGAGGCCGTGGTGGGCCGGATGGCAGAAATATCCTGCGGGGTGCTGAAAAGTTATCCCGGCAATTACAGCGCTTATCTAGAAGCCAAAAAAAAGGAATGGGAGCTTGCCCGGCGCGCCGATGAAAAGCGCCTGAAAATCCTGGTGCGCGAGATCGAGTGGCTCAAGAGCGGGGTCAAGGCGCGCACAACCAAGCAGAAAGCTCGGATCCAGCGGATCAAAAAGCTTTCCGGCGTGAAGAGCGCCAGGCGCGATAAGCCAGTACAGCTCCTGTTCGATCCAGAAAAGAGGCTCGGCCATACGATCCTCAAGGCCCACCGGCTGTGTAAGTCTTTCGGTGCCCACAGGGTTATCGACGATTTCTCGTTCGAGCTGCTGGGCAGGGAGCGTATCGGGATTATCGGGCCGAACGGCTGCGGGAAAACGACCCTGATCAGGATGCTGGTCGGCGAGTTGGAGCCGGATTCGGGTTACGCGAAAGAAGGTGTGAACACCCGGATTGCCTATTTTGACCAGACCCGGGAGCAGCTCGATCCCGGGGCCACGATCTGGGACTCTGTCGCTCCGGGCGGAGACCACGTGCTGGTGAGCAGCCAGCGCCTGCACAAGAAAGCTTTCCTGGAAAGCTTTCTCTTCCCGGCTGCGGTCCACCGGTTCAGAGTCGAGCTGCTCAGCGGCGGGGAGCGCAACCGGCTGCTGCTTGCCAGGCTGATGTTGGCCGGGGCGAACGTGCTCGTGCTGGATGAGCCTACCAACGACCTGGACCTTCAGACTCTCGAGGTGCTCGAGCAGCAACTGAAAAGTTTCAAGGGCTCGCTGGTGATGGTCACCCACGACCGCTACTTCCTGGACCGGGTGGCCGAGGAGCTGTACGCTTTCGAGGACAGGGGGCGGATCCGCCACTACCCGGGCAACTACAGCTATTACATCCAGTGCAGGGAAGAGGAAAAAGAGCGGGTCAGGCAGCAGGAGGAGCAGCGGAAAAAATCTGCCGCTCCTGTCGCCGAGAAGCCCGGGCGCTCAGGTGCGCTGCATTATCTGGAAAAAAAGGAGCTGCGGACAATTGAGGAGCGGATCCAGCGCACCGAGCAGAGCCTCACGGCCGCCAGGGCGAAACTCGAAGACAGCTCGATCGCCTCGGATGCAGAGGCGCTTTCAGGGGTGTACAGGGAAGTCAGAACCTGGGAAGAAGAGGTCAACCGGCTCTACGAGCGCTGGGACGAACTGGAGCGCAAGGGGAAAAAACCTGAATAGGTTTTCACCTGCCGGATGGATTAACAATCATAACTATCCGGGGAAAAATGTGATACTGCCGTAACATTCTGTTGTGCAAGGATTATCCACCCGCATTCACCATATCAAGATTGAAAGTGGTTTTCCAAGCTGGCCTAAGATATTATATTAAAAGAAAAACCACGAATAGCTGGCTGTAAAAACATCACATGATCAGGCTTATGAATAGTAACCTTGTTATCACAAAGACCTAATAGGGAAGCCTCTTTAACATACTGCCCTTGACTTTTATCATAGCTGGGGAATGGCAGCTAAAGCGATCTCAGACTCCTGCCTTTGAACAAACACAGCGTAGAATAACTGCACTATCTTCTCTTTGACCAGGAGAACGACATGCGTAAAGGCATTCTGTCCCTCATGCTCTCCAGCTTAGTACTCATTTCCCTCTCCACGATCTCTTTGGCCCAAACCCAAGCCGCCGTAAGCTCCACGTACCGAGGAGACATAAACGAAGACGGCCAAGTGAACATCTTCGACCTGCTGGAGATACTCAAGATGTTAGGCAGCCAACAGGGGCAGACTGAGAGAAAGAGACAGATATCAGACATGGACACAAACGGCAAGACCGACATTTATGACCTGCTGGGACTGTTGAAAGTACTCGGCGGCCAGCAACCGGAAGTTATCTACTGGGGGCCGACAATAACAGGCTTGAGTAATACGGTAGCTGCAGTGGGAGACACCCTTGTCGCTTACCTGGAAAACATCGATGAAGCAACAACGATTGGTGATGTCAGCGTACAAATAAACGAGCAGGACGTCGAAATTCTTGTTTTTACCCAAGACAGCGTGGGGATAATTATACCGCAATGGTTCGCTGGAGGACAGTTGAGACTCGTTGTTGCCGATGATACTACCAACTCTGTCCTTACTCTGGCCTTTATCCCCGGTGTAGTAAACAGCACAACCGACAGTGGTACCGGCAGTCTCCGCGATGCAATCACGAATGCTTCGCCAGGAGATAGTATTACCTTCGACCCCTCCGTCTTCCCACCGGCCAGCCCGGATACCATCGCCCTTGTCAGCACGCTGCCGGGGCTTGATCAAGGTAGTTTGGTGATCGACGCGAGCGACGCGGGAGTTGTCATTGACGGGAGCATGATCTCTGAGTCGGAAGCCAATTGCATTTCTATTTTTTCGAACAACAACGTCATTCGGGGACTCCATATCAAGGACTTTTCCAAAGCAGGTATCGCTCTGGAAGGCGGCGCCCAAAACAATACAATCGGCGGTGACCGAAATATCGGCGAAGGCCCTTCAGGTCAGGGCAATATGATTACCGGCACCGGCTACGTTGGTATTGGTTTGTGGGTTGAGGGAACATCCTACAATACCATTCAGGGCAACATAATCGGAACCGATATAAGCGGCACGGTTGCGGTGGGGCAATTCGGCGGGGGCATTATCATCGGGGGAGCAAACTATAACCTGATTGAGAGCAACCTGATTGGCGGTTACGTGGATCACGGTGTGAGTATAAGCGGCGTGAATGATGGTCACAACACGGTTCGCGGTAATTTTATCGGCACCGACACGAGCGGGGTGATAAAGATATCCCACAGCGACTGGTATGGAGTTTTCATAGACAACTCCGGCTATAACGTAGTTGGCCCATCCAATGTAATTGCCCACAACGAAAAATCCGGTATCATCATACAGGGCGAGGAATCGGTGGGTAACCGCATTACTCAGAACAGCATATACAATAACGGCTCACCGGGCATTGTGCTTTATTATGGCGGAAATGCGCAATTAGCCGTCCCGGTCCTTTATGACTTTGATAAACTAGCAGGCACTGTAACTGGTATGGCCTGCGCCAATTGCACAGTTGAAGTCTTTTCTGATAATGATGACCAGGGAGAAATCTATGAAGGGCAGACAACAGCCGACAACACTGGTTTCTTCACATTCACAAGAGGAGCGTCTTTCACTCAATCCCACTTGACGGCTACGGCTACAGATACTAATGGCAATACCAGCAAGTTTTCGGTGCCCACACCGGACGTCCCCAGCAGAAATTTGATTCTTCAAGAGGGCAATAATCTTTTTAAGACCCGATTACAGGCCAAACGTTCAGGAGAACTTACGGATAATCTTATTATGGGAGGCAACGATCTTCCGTGGATACTTGACTTGGGCGTGACGCGTGCTGGTTTCTCTATTAATGAGATAGAGTGGAACGTCTCCGCTATACGTTGGTATAGGTCAGAATTTAAAGTTACCCCGGGTTTGGATAACTTCGTGAGCATTCTCGCTGCCAATGGGATGAAACTCCTTAATCAGATGTCCTTCTGGGATAAAGCAAACCATCCCCAGGGTGAAGGATGGCCTGCTACTGATGGTTGGCAACCGGAGGACGGATACTCACGATTCCAGACCGATGAAGAAATAGAGCGGTACATAGAATTTGTACGATTCAACGTTCAACACTTCAAGGACCGTGTACAGTATTACGAATTCTGGTGTGAACCAGATAATAGCGGCTTACCGGTCCAATACATAAAAGTTCCCGATTACATAAATCTCGTAAAGAGAGTAGCCCCGGTTATTCGGCAGGAATATCCGGAGGCAAAAATCGTGTTCGGCAGTGTCGTCCTGCAACATTCCCAGGACTACTTTTTCGAACTTCTCAAATCCGAAGAGATAATGCCGTTGGTGGACGTCCTTAGCTGGCACCCTCTGTTCGGAGTTTCACCGGCATACGACAGCGAGTATTACTACGATTATCCTTCCATCGCACAAGCCATCAAGGACACGGCAGCCGCCCACGGATTTATTGGAGAATACATTGCAGAAGCAGGATGGTCGTCTGTACCAACTCCGGGCAACCTCAGTACACCGGTGTATTCCGAAGTTCCGTGCGCCAAGTATCATGTCCGGGCCATCGTGATGCACCGGAGCTTGGATATCATAACTGAAGTTGGCGGCCTGTTCCCCGAGTTCGTATTAGTCTTCAACACGATTAGCAACCTGTGCACCGTCATGGCTGGAACCACGACCGACAGTGTCGACATACAAATCCAGAGCGATGCAGACTATCTAAGAAGTTGCAGCTTTTCCTTGCCGGATGGCCAAAAGATGGTCGCGCTATGGACAGACGGTATCGCGGAGGATGACGACCCCGGTGTGGCAGCCACGCTGACGCTCCCCTGGCCATCGGCTCAGAGTGTGAAAGCGATTGATGTATTAAATGGTTACGAGCAACAATTGATCTCGAGTGTTGAAGAGGGCAATCTCGTCATCCGCGGGTTTCTGGTGAAGGATTATCCGATCTTCATTCAAGCGAGTCAACTGTGAGTACCATATCCGAACTCGATTAAAGTCCTTACGCTTTTAATTTGCATCAGAACTATCCAAATCCGTTTAATCTTGAGACAATTATTGAGTTTATTCTGCCGAGAACGTCTGATGTTTCTGTAATAGTCTATAATATACTTTAACAGGTTGTTGCAGGAAGCTTTCGAGAGACGTAAAAAGCCATAAGCATATATATTACTTATCTTAGCCTTTGTCATTTCAGTATTTCCAGTATGGCAAATGGCTCTAATTACAATTCTGCTATTAGCTGTGATCATAATTGAAGATCCATTGTGAATAATGACCAGGAAGAAGGAAATGATTGTCGATTCAAGTAAAGACCTGAGCTTTACAGAGGGGGTGGGGGGGACAAAAGAACTGTTATTCCCGAAAGACCAGGCAAAAAGAGCGTCTTAGTTGCCTCGTAATTTCCATTGAGGTTTTATAAGAGAACAAGGGGGCAGGCAGGCCATACCGCGGCTGGTCGGCAGCAGTGGGGGGGACAGGACCGCGGAGGCGACCGAATAAATAATCCCGCCTTTACTG
>Ga0272442_10004701_pt1 | contig 18528 bp, 46 predicted proteins | sample SSMForm2O_FD_200262 | JGI IMG/M metagenome (GOLD analysis project Ga0272442, IMG submission 200262) | Marine sediment archaeal communities from Little Sippewissett salt marsh, Falmouth, MA, United States - SSM-Form-2O | ecosystem: Environmental > Aquatic > Marine > Wetlands > Sediment ... | reverse complement strand
ACCAAAATTTGCAAGTTTACCATATAGACTGGCAGTTGCAAACCTATTTTCTAATAAGCTAATAAGACTACGATTACTATAGTTGTGTTTACCTAAAAACCTCTGTAGCATATTTATCAATGTACTTTTCCCATTTCGTCCTCCACCATAAAACAGAAAAGCTTTATGATATTTATACCTGCGATATAATAAATATCCTACGAGTTCTTGAACCACCGGCACATACTCTTTATATAGTACCTCTTTTAAAAACTTCTTAATCTGTGGACATTCCCTGTTCTTATGATATTCTACAGGTATCTGGTTGAGGAAGAAAAAGTCTGGATTATGTTTTTCCAGTTTATCTGTTTCCAGATTGTAGATACCATTTTTCAAATTTATAAGGTTTACCGGTGGTTCAACCCTCTCCCTTTTCATACTACTTCTATGTTTGATATAGTCCACAACTTCATTTTTTCGATGTATGCTACTATGCTCATCAAGAAACGTATCAGCTATTTCTCTTATTCTATTTTCTCCACCTGCATGATAATAGCCGTCATTGTAAAAATAGATTTCTTGTTTTCCTGTATCTTCATCTTCTATTGTTTTAAAATGAAAACCACATTCATTGTTGATTAATTTAGCTAATCCTATGCAATTTACATGTGTGATACCACTTCTATCATTTATCTGCACTACGTTATACATTTGTAATAAATGATTTTTTTTGTTTATCTCATTTTCTTCATCTGCTATATGTTGTAATTCTTTATTTTCTATTATAAAATTTGCTCCCCTTTTGCAGGACGGGCATGTTCCATAGTGTTGGTCGTTATCCCACTCCTTTGATATTTCTGCAGAGCATATTTCACATATACGTTTGCTTCCCATAATTTCTTCCTCAGAGAGAAGGAAAGGATTTGCACCTTTCAAAGACATAAGCTGGAGATATATAAATAAATAATTTTATTCTTTAACTGCTTGTTCTTCTCTTATTCTTCTATAAAACTGGCATTGATAATAATCTTCATACCAGCAGTCTTTTGTATTTTTAAATATTTCACATTCTATATTTTGGTTGTGTTTGCATCTCATTTCTTCACCATTTTATTTAAACGACTATTTTTTCCACCAAAATGCGAAACTATATGTATTTTTTGCATATTAATGGAAACATTTTGTTACCTGTTTTATTTATTCTTAATATATTTTACTTAGACAAAGTTAGTTATTTTAATTTAAGAGTGGATGATGGAATCGAACCACCTGTTGACACACATCAACACCATTTAATCCACTAAAGAGACAGGATTAGGATTTTTTAACCCTAACTTTTACGTCTCTTCCTATCTTTCCGTTCTTTGCCTTATAGTCTTTCTCGTATATAAGTTGTATCTCATCGCCTTCATTGATACCTATATCATCGATTTGTCGTTTAATACTTGCATTACTCCACACTAACACAGGTACATCATATTTCTTTGATTTTATCTTCATCTTATATTGTTCAATGTTTCCATCATCGTCTTTCACAGGCTCTATCATAGTTACAATTCCTTCGATTTTTTCACCTATTTTGATTACAACAGCATCGTCAGGATTTTCTATACTTTTTTTAAGCTCTCCCCAACATAAGAACTTAACGCCTATACTACTTTCTATCCAATCAGACATTTTTTTACCTCTTCATATATTGTACATATATTTCTTCTATGAAACATTCAGGATATTCTTCATAAAACTCTTTTACTATGCTATCAACACGTAAACCACCAAAGACACAAAATCTTGGTTTATGCCCAAATATTCCAGGTTTTTTATATTTTATACACCACATTTTCCACATAACAACATCAACTCTTTATATTTTTTATTATCTCTATTTGTTTTTCTATAACCATCAACAGGTTCTTATTTGCTATCACAATAAAAGGTAGAAGGTCAGCATCTAGTTTTTTTTCTAAATCTTTATATGCTTTCAATACTTTTTTACATGTATTTTTTTGTTCTTCAAGACTTTTAAGTGTTATCTCACTTAATTTTTTCATCTCACTAGACATTTTCATACCATACCTTCATATATTTTGTTAAATATTTGTTCTGCTATATCCCCATGTAATCTATACAGGTCACCAAGACTATCAACTCTTGTTTCCAGTAAACCCATCCTTTCAGCTATATCCAACAAGTTTACACCAGCTTTTATCGCACTTTGTCGTGCAATCCTTATATCTTTTTCTTTCCATATTTTACTATCAGTCATTTTCATTCTCCAAAACATCTATTTTTTCTTGGATGCGTATAATAGCTTTCCATATATTTCCTATATCTACATCCATTTTGTCTATATGTCTGCAGATATTATTAAGTGTTTGTTCTTTCATCTCCTTTTCCCTCCTTTTACCCTAATTGTTTTTATAGTATATAAAGGTTTTCAATGTTATCTTTTGGCATGTTAAAGGTTAGCATGATTTTAGATGTCCTCATCCAATAATTCTATTTCATCATATTCACTATCACGAATATTATATTTATGGAATTGTCTATAGGCTTTTTCTCTTGCTTCCTTTTCGTTTTCAGCATCAACTTCTGCCCAATCTAAAACCTGTTCCCTTAATAATATAACTCGATATTTATTCATATTCTACTCACATCCATATTTTATATTTTCCATTTAAACCACCTTTAACCTCTTTCTAACGCACATTAATTTTTTACGTAAAAATATTTGAATAACATATTCATAGCTCTGACAGCCGTCTTTTAGATACATATACAGCATTTTTGACACATCTTTCAATATCATCAGTATGAATAGCTATATGACACTCTCTACACAACGATACCAAATTACTATCATTATCTTTACCACCACTAATAATTGGTACAATATGGTGTATCTCCAGAGCACACATATCATCACCACAAATATAACATTTCCAACCATCACGTTCTAAAATGCGTTCTTTTTTCTTCATAGTTAAATTATTTCTTCTCCGTTTTAACATATTTTTTCCTCAAAAGTTCAAACCTATCAACAGCTTCATTCATAGCTTTCTCAAGTTGTTCAACTTCATCACATGTATAAATCTTTACTCGCACTGAGACGCCACGAGAACTATGTTTAAGCTCAAAACTACTGCTAGGCTTACGTACATCAGCTTCTATATACTCATTTTCTACGTTTTTTTCTACATTTTGTCCATTCATAATGTTTTTCCTCCTTAAATATTCTTATATATTGTCCATAAAACAAACAATGAGGACAATACAAAGTCAGATACTTTTCCTGCCAACTCGGACAGGAACAACAAAAAAACTTACCACAATTCTTACAAAAATATTTTACATCACTATTTTCTATATTGTACCTCATAAATCCACCACCAGAGTTTGTCGGTCAGCGTCCATATAACCATCAAAATTTGACAACAGATACAACATATCAAATACTTTCACATCTTCATATCTTATTTTTACTTTTACCATTCACTTTCACCCTCCTATGATATCTTCTTTGTCCTTCAATCAACTGCTTTTGTGTTCTCTTCTCAACACATTCATCACAATACCATTTTCGTAATGTTTTAGCTACAAACAACTTACCACAACAATTACATGGAATTTTCACACTCATATTTTGTACACCACCAGAGAACAAATATCAAACTTTTTATCTGGTACAACTTCACAAAAAAACCATAAACTATTTTTCTTACATAATTTAATAAGTTTGTCGAACTCTTCCATTACAAAATTTTTACTAGCTATCTCAAATTGTGCTTCCTTCATATCATATTTTATATAGTCATCAGAAAACACTTCTGTTAACTTCTTACGTATCTCCCTCCAGTTTTTCACACCTATCACCTAATAACCAAATAGTTTCTCCTGTAATTTATAAAACTCTTCTCTTTCATCATCAGGCATCCATTCACCAACATCAGTATCAGTTTTGTCTAACATTCTAGCAATAGCTTTATCATATAACTCATAATATCTTTCTTCTTCCTTTTCTCTATCCATAACATATCACCTAATCTAAATCCTGCATCATCTCACTATAGTTCATAGGCTCTTCACAACTATCTATACTATCTGCAACACCATCTGCAAAACCATCTTCATATATTTTGTCTATGATTTTCTCAATAGCCTTTGTCGTTCCTGTAATACAACTATACTCAACTGCTTCTTTTATATCATATACATATTTTTCCTTCCACTCATTCATATATTATTCACCTATCCTTTATAATATTTTCAACATCTAAAAAACCATATATCCAACTATCTCTAACTTTTTCTCTATGTACATCCTGGTAAACACCTGCATAACAATCTTTATGTATCTTCATAGGAACAGGAATAACCAATATGTTATTAATATGATGCCAGTGAACCCTCATAGGAAAAATTTTATCATTAAATAATTTTATTCTACTCATACTTCTTCTTCTCTTACAATTTAATTCATAATAGTAATCTTTGTTATTCCTATGATATTCCTTATCATATTCCTTTTTTTTATCTTTGTTATTCCTACGATATTCCTTATTATATTCCTTTTTTTTATCTTTGTTATTTCTACAATATTCCTTCATGTATTCCTTTTTTTTATCTTTGTTATTCATATATTATTCCTCCTTTGTTAAAAATCTATACAGCATATAGATACCAGTAGCAATACCTACACCTATCAAATACAACAAACTCAACAGGGGAAAATAAACCACAGGGTTTAAATTTTTATCACTGCGTTTCTTCTGTGCCATACATATTTCTCCATTTCTTCCTCATCTCATTAATAATCTGACTATTGACAGCCATATCCTGCATATATTCTTCTATCTGTTCATTTACATCCATATTTTCTATACCTCCATAAAAAAATAGTGGGAATCGAACCCAAATAATACAACCTACTTATGCTTATCTCTGTCTTTATTTTCTATCTCAATTATTTTCTTCAAGAGTTCTTTATCATAGACCTCATCAAATTCTGTATCAGCTAGACAACGTCCACCACCAACACATTCAAACACAGGATAATCTTCTTCAGACATACCAAGCTCTCTTAACTGTTCCCATAAATCATAACCACTGAAATCAAAGATAGCTTCATCACCATCCCATCTTAATACGTTCTCTATCCATTCCTTAAAACCTTCTTCCGTATTACCTGATTGTACACTTTCCTGCCAATGATATAAAAACACATCACGCACATAATCACCTTCAGGGTCAGTCCTATCTTCATATTCTTCTCTATTGACAGGAACTAATATTGTACCTGTCGCCCCACACATTCCATCTTTGTATTCAAATATGTCATCACAGAAATGATACTCGTTGCCTACACGTCCAACAAGTTTATCATATTTAGTTCTTTTTGCTTTATTCATTCCAATACCTCCAGTATTTCTTCTCGTTCTTCTTCAGATATATCAGGGTCATTTAACAATTCATCCTGTATATATGTATCCCAGTCTCTTTGCGTCCAACTATCACAGATTTTATATACATTATATTCCCTGTTATAAAACATATCTCCAAGCATCTCCTTAATATCAAAACCAAGTTGTCCAACACTTAGGGCATGTTTTTTACTATAATAGTCCTGTACATATTCACGCATATACTCATATAATCCATAATCGTTATCACAATTAAGTTTTAACAACCATGTATCATAATTTGTCCAACCATTATATTCTTTATCAGACACCCATATCACTCATCCTTCTAGGTATTACAATCTCATAGTTACACTTGCTACAACACCTGCCACTATTGACAGGTTCTGCGTTCTCTCCCTTATCCCAGTACATTTTACCAGCCTTATCATATTTCTTCTCTATTTCATTTCCACATATACTACATTTCATTTTTTCACCAACTCGATTGATAATAGAAGTCATACGCCTCTGGTAATGACAGGCATCTATCTATTATTCTTATTGTCTCTTCTATTTGCTCATAATACCAATCATCGTAATCCTGATTACCAAAGAAAAAACCTTCTGTTGTTGGTAATAGTCTCTTACAGATTGTGCTATCCTCTATAACCCTACCTGCTTCTGTCATTGGTATCTTTTCAACTTCTCCATTTGTTATACCTGCAATCTTATAGCCATTGGTTATTATTCCATCTATAAGTTTTGTCTTGTCTATTATTGTCTGACATATTTCACGCAGTTCTATAAGTTTGTCTTTGTCTACATAATGCTCTCTGCAGTTGTCATCTCCATCCTGTATATTGTCTACAAACCACATATGTATCTGATTTGCCTTTCGCCAGTAACCAACTTCTACAGCTACAGATATATAATTGAGATTGCCTGTGTCTATATTTTTAATTTCAGGTATCATCTCTCGTATTTTTCTGTTTATCTCTCTTTCTGTATTGTCTTTGACCCAATCCCTGTCATAAAAATGTCTCTTTGCTGTTAGATACATGTCTAAACCCATTATTTATTCCTCCTGCATTTGTTTGTATATTGTCAGGCTTTGTCCATCCATCCATAATTCAGGATGACCACTTCTAAACCTGTCCAACCATTCACCATAATACGACATAGCATGAATATAAATTTGTCCGTTCTTATCTATATCGTGTGGAAACCTGCGTCTAAAGAACTCCATACATCTTTCTTCTATTTTGTCCATTTCTATATACCTCCTATTAGCCTATCAACAACAGGCTTATAAAATAGTGTAGGATTTGCACCTACAATTACATACCTAATCTATTTTTATGGCTCTACACCAATATATACAATCGATATAAAGGCTTCATTTTCTTTATTTTTTATTTTACTAATAGCATCTTCTATATTATCAGCATCAACAATTATTTTTGCCATCATATTTTTATACCTCCTGTTTTAATGTTTATATACAAATTCATCATCATGGTTGTTTTCTTCACTTTGTCCACAATTAAAACATACATTTTCAGCATATTCTGTTTCTTTATATTTACAACCACAATTTTCACATATTATTTTTACCATCATTTTTTCCTCCTATTTTGTCCGACATATTTTGTCAGACACAAACCACATACAATTGTCGAAAATTGTCGAATTTTGTCCGAGCCTGACCTTATTATTTACAGGCATACATAGTTATATAAAAATCTAATCCTGTAATATGATAACATATAGCACCCTTATATACGTAAGCATGCAACATATTAACATATTACACGATATTAATATATGCTATTTTCCCTTTCTAATCTTTTAGAATCACAACCAAAACAAATAATTTTATTATCTATCGTTTTAACACTTTCATTTTTTTCTATTTTTATTTTACATATATCACAAAACATATTTAAACATCCTTTTTAATTGGTATAAATTTCTTAATAATCTTTCCTTCTTTATTGTAATAATGCAAAACCCATACATTATTTTTAGATGTCATCTTTTCAAGTTTTAACATATAGTATAAACCACCGGATAAAATGTTTTTATTCTGTTTTTACCAACCTTATTAAAAGGTATTTTATCAACACGTTTAAGATAAAAACATATACCATATTTTCTTTTTAATTCACCAACTTTTTTAAATGCTTCATTCCTGTTTTTATATTCCTTATATCCAATATTATTAAGGATATTTCTTTTTTTTCTATCCATATATTAACCACCTTAAACCCTATCTTATTATTTGCAAATAAGTAAAAATCTATAATAGAGTAAAAAATAAAAAAGAGAAAATAATATTTATTCCCTCTTAATAGGTTTATAATCTGTATAGACTTTAATATCAATATTACCTGTATCCTTATTATTTCTATATCCCCATTTAAAACCATCAAATTCAGGAATATGTTTATGTAGATTATTTAAACCTGTACAAATTCGGGTTATACTTTTTACATCATTACCAAAATCTATATTCAAACCTATTTCGTTTATTTCTTCCTGAAAATCATTAAGAGATAACCTAATATTCTCCCTTCCAGTTCTATCTTTTACAACATCATTTCTAAGACTAGATAAATATGCTTTATATAAATCCAAATTATTTATATTAAACACATATTCAGATGTTGCAGTTTTATCTCTAATAATTTTCTCTTTTCTTCTTTTCTCCATATCTTTTAATGCTTTCTTCAATTCTTCTGTATTCATTTTATATTATCTCCTATATATTTTTACCCCATAATAACACCGTTATTAATAGGTGTATAAAAATATTAGTTAGATTATTTAAAAGTATATAGAAAATACTAACCATTAACATACATCTATACAACTTATATTAATGTTGCATATTTCTCTAATACCGACAAGACGACATACAGAGCTGTTCTTTTCCTGCTGTTGTGTTTAGTGATTAACAATATAAGTAACAACTATCTATTTATATACTTTCTTGAAACATGATAACATATAACATGCAACCTAAAAATAAGTAGACAACTAAAATATAAGTATGTATATAATAATTAAATAAAAGTAACACGATATATATAAAACGTGGCACGATTGTTATATTCTGCCATGTTACAAATTCGCATATATTATATCTTTTTATTCTTATATTAATAATTGATAGGTGTTTTTATTCCAATCAGAATATTTAAAACAAAACTCCCATATGATATGCGTTATAAGTATATAAAGGTTTCGGTTGCGATATGATAACACCTAACACGCCAAACCCTACCACGTCAAAAAGTAGCACGATTTAAGAGAAATAACGTGGGGGTATATGTAAAATTGGTTGTCATGTTTTTAAGCCAGTTTTTGATAGGTTTTTGTCTGCCACGATAATGTTGATGTTATACTCTATCTGCCACGAACTAAGCCTTTTTTTGAAGAGTTTTAGAAATTTTAAAATTTTCATAAGTCCTTCGATTTTGACGTTGTTCGTAGCACCCTATATAAACTTTTCGCTTTTTTCGCTTATACTATATAAAGATTTCCCTAAAAGTACCTGCCACGATAAACGCAAAACTCTAACCTTAAGGAAATTATTGCCAACACAATATTATGTTAAAGTATTAAAACAGCCTTGTTCGTGGTTTTACTATTTTTGCATGTTTTTTTGTGATATTAATGATAATGAAAAAGTTTATATACTAGAACGTGTTATATGTATTGTATATTTTTCGCAGGTGAGATGAGATGGATGATGACAGGAACTTCTTGTTTGTTATAACACATGGCAGGTCTGGGTCTACGTTGTTGCAGGGTGTGTTGAATAGTATACCTGGATATTCTATTTGTGGTGAGAATATGGATGCCTGTCAACATTTGTATAGTTTTTATAAGTCCTGGAAGAATAGTATTGATAGTTTTCATAATAATAGTATGCCTGTTGATGGTCGTAATAGTTGGTATCAGGTTGCTGATTTTAATCTGTTGAAGCTTAGTTGCAGGAATCTTGTCTGGAATTTGTGTGCCTGTCATGATACTATGGTTACAGGTTTTAAGGAGATTCGTTGGCGTAGTCATCTTGATAAAGATTTTTACAGGTATCTTTTTTGGTTTAATGAGGTTTTTTGTCCTCGTTTCATTTTTTTAACTAGGGATTTGGATGAGACGTGTCAGTCTGCCTGGTTTAAAGGTAATCCTAAATGTAAAAATATTTTACAGGATTTTAATAGACAGGTTTCTGATTTTTTTATCACTCATAGTTATATTAATTGTTTTCATCTTGATTTGGGGAAGCTTCATGGTGGTGTTGCTCCTGACAAATTCGTGGATTTGTTTGATTGGCTTGGTGAAGAATATGTTGAGAGTGATGTTCAAAAAGTTTTAGATGTGAGGTGGGGTTATTGAATGAGGATAGGTTATGGAAATATTTTGCTAGTGAAGAAATGGCTATCGATATTTCTATGAGAGATATATATGAAAACAATCTTTATGAAAATTTTATAAGGGGTTGCTGGTTTAATTTATCTCTTTGTAAAATTTTGAAGAAGGAGTGGTTTAGATGACAGGTAATGAAGAAATTACATTAGAAAAGTTAGAAGAATGGTGCAAAGAATATGATGTTGAAAACGGTAGATATCCAGAAACAGAATTGCAGGGGCTTGATGTATTCGAGTTTCTTAGATGGAAGATAACAGGCGAATGGAAAGAATTGACAGCTAAATATGACTATATTGATTATAAGATTAAGAATTTAATATATAAAGAATGGCAATTTGGAGATTAACTATGACAGGTCTTAAAACTTTGAAAGATTTACAGGATTATCTCGGTGATGGGTTATGGGATGTATCTGGACAGGAACTTCGTCAGGTTGCTCGTGAATGGGTGAAATCGTTAAATTCTGATAGTAAAGAACAGAGAAGCATCATAACACTGGCAGTCACAGCTTGGATTAAATATTTTTTTAACTTGGAGGATGAATAGGTGAGGTATAAATGTCCTTATTGTAAGGGTATGAGCAGGAACAGGAGTTGTCTGAAGCGTCATATTCAAACCAGGCATCCTGATATGGTAGGTGATTATGTTAAGAATTATATTGAAAAGAGAGGTTGGTAGATATGAAAATTAGATATATAATTTATTTTATTTTTGGTTATGTGGCAGGAATAGTTGCTGCTTCTATTTGGAAGTTGATAATATGAGAGTTGAATGTAGTAGATGTAAAAAAATTTATGATGAGGCTGGACAAAATGAATCTTTTGAGTATGAAGCTGGTTATCTTTCTTATCTTGTTTCTAAGATAACGTTTAATGGATTTATGAATGTTGGTATTGATAGTAATGATAAAAATCTTTGTCCTGAGTGTACATATAAGTTAAGAGAGTGGATTGATAATGTTAAAAGTTGAAATTGTACATGATAAAAATGCTGGTTATGGTATCGATGTTATGTCTGATAGGGATGTCAGGTATAATCAGAGTTTAACTTGGACTAAGAATCATCAGGATATTCTTGATATTTTGGAAGAGGTGTTGCTTGATTACAGGAAAAGTAGTAGTGAATAAGAATAGTTATGAGATTGATGGTAAAGAATATGTCAGGGTAACACGTGTGCTGGATATTATTGCTAAACCTGAGTTTTACAGGTGGTATGCTAAACATGGTTATGAGTGGTGTACTAATTATCGTGATGATAGGGCTGCTTTTGGTACTCGTGTGCATAAGGAGATTCAAAACTATTTGGAGGATAAGAATGTCTGGATTGATAATAAGGAGATGGGTGAGGTCTTCGATGTTTTTAAGTCTTGGTATGATATGCATGAACTTGAGCCTTGTTTCTTGGAAAAGCATCTTGTTTGCGATGATGTTATGGCTGCTGGTACTTGTGATTATGTTGGTATGTTTGATGGAAAGGCATCGGTCTTGGATTGGAAAACAAGTAAAAAGGTTTATGACAATTATCCGATTCAGGTAGCTACTTATCTTGTTATGTATGAGAAGATGACAGGTGAGAAGGCTGACCAGGCTGGTGTTATTTGTTTTACTAAAGATGGTGTTGTTGAAAAATATTTTGACAGGGAAGAATGTTATGAGTTGTTTGAAGTATTTAAGCATGCTCGTGCTCTTTATAGGTGGAAACATGGTAAATAAATGGAGTTTAAAGAAAAAATATGATGATATTCATTTGGATTTTTATGAACCTGATGATATTAATATGCTTCGCAAGATGATTATTTGGGATATTAATACTATGACTGATTTATCTGGTTGTAATCCTAGTGTGAAAGAACGTATTGTTACTAAAATTAATCAGAGGTTTGGTTATGACAGGTAAACATGGTGGTTATCGTGAGAAGGGTGTCGGTGACAGGGCTGGTGAAAAACAGAAACTTCTTGCAGACCAGGTTGAACGTGCCCGGTTGATTAAGAAGATTGCTGTTGAGAAAGGTTTTAAGAATATTCCTGAGTTGTGTAATATTCTTCATAATGACTATGGTATTAGTGTTTCACATGATTGTCTTGATACTGATTTGAAACGTATTGAGCTTTTTAAAAATGAAGATTTACAGGCGTTCAAGAATAAAGTAATGTCCACCTGTCAGGCACATTTGGATAATCTTAATTCTATGAGTGTTAATGCTAAATATGAAACCTATCGTATCAAAGCTATTGATAGTTATTTCAAGAATATTCCTAAGATGTTGGAGATGTTGGAAGCTACTAAGAAACCTGAAGTTAAAAAAGATGATGCTGTGGAAGAAGTTGAAGAAGATGATGAGCAGGTGGATGTAAAATTTGGTAACTAATTATCAACGTGGGTATAGATTTGAGTTGAGGGTTAAAAAATTCTTCGAAGACTTGGGTTATTATGTTGTCAGGTCTGCAGGTAGTCATGGTATTGTAGATTTGGTATGCCTGAAAGGTGATGAGTTTAAACCCTGTACTCGTGTATGTTTAGTTCAGTGTAAATATGGGAGTGGTAAAATAAGTAAGAAGGAATGGAGAAAACTAGATAAACTATGTAAAAAGATGTTTGCATGTGGTTATGTTGCTTTAAATGATAAAAAAGGTAAAATTAGATTCAGATTAATTACTGATATGGATGATACGGAGGTTGAGATTCTTGAAAGACAGGTTGAGAAATAGATTTTTTAGATGGATTGGTGTTACACCAGATGATGATTTTATAGAGTATAATGAGGATGTTATGAAAGTTCTTGAAAGTTTTGAACAATTCGTTAAAGCCAGTAGTAGTTTTTGTAATATTGTTGCTGGTCGTCTTGGTATTAAATATGATGGTAAAAATGATATAGTTGAAGAAGTTGGTAAATCTGAGGAAACTATTGAAGAAGAATATCGTGAAAGGGGTATGATATGAGCTGTGATGGTGATGATGTGAAGTGTCCTAGACTTGGGAATCGTTGTATTCCTTATCTTGTCTGTAATCATTGTTATTATTATCAAGTTGATGATGACCTGTGTGTTTACAGGGAGAAACATAATCCTATAAATATTAATAAGGAGTAAATATGTCTGATATGCGTGTATGTCCTATATGTTATGGTAATATGATTTTGCTTCATAATTATTGGGATTTTACATGTTATTGGCAGTGTATCGACTGTGGTAATGTTGAGAAGGTGAAAAAGGATGAAGATGCCTAATTATATAAAAGAAATACTTGATGCAAATCCAAAAATAGGTCGTGATAGGCTTGCTGAACAGGCACATATTAGTAATCAAGAAGCCAGGTTTTATTGTAAACTTCATAAATTTAGTGATAATAAGCCTGTGAAACGTGGTGTTGCTGTTGGTGATTTGCATTTCCCTGATGACAACGAAGCCTGTAAAAAGATTCTTTTCAGCTTTCTTGAAGATTTTAACCCTGATATATTTATTCTTGCAGGTGACCAGATGGATATGGGTTGTATCTCTAGTTTTAATAGTAAAAAGCCTAAACTTACTGAGGGTAAACGTCTTAGTTATGAATATAAAAAATTCCAATCAGAATATTTGGATAATTTAAATTCTTTTAAGGATAAATATTTTATGATAGGTAACCATGAATATCGTGTCGATAGGCTTATTGAAGAAAGTCCACAATATGAGGGTTTTATTGAGGTTGAGAATAATCTTGACCTATCTGATTGGACTATCGTTCCATATAATGACTGTCTCTCGTTGGGTGAGATGAATTTCATACATGGTCATTATTGGAACAAATTTCATGCTAATAAGAATGTTCAGGTATATGGTAAACAGATTTTTAACTGGCATGTGCATACTAATCAGGTGTATACTATGCATAGTCCTATTAATAGGCTTCCAAAACAGGGTGTGAGTGTCGGTTGCATGTGCAATAAGAATCCGGAGTGGTTGCGTAACAAGCCTAATTCTTGGGTTCATCAGTTTATGTATTTTTATCTTTTTGGTAATGGTAGTTTTGTATATTACACGCCTATCATTATCAATGGCAGAACTTTTATTAACGATAAGTTGTACGACATTAAACGACTTTAAAAACAAATAGTTGAGTGATTTTTTTATGCGATGTGTTAGATGTAAATGTGAAATTGAAAGGAAATCCAACAGACAAAAATATTGTAATGATTGTGCTATAATAGTCAAAAGAGATATGGATAGGGAACGTATGCGTTACAGGAGAAGTTTAGGTTATACACATAATGATTATTGTAGAGAAATAAAACGTATAGGATTTAAACGACAATTTTCATAATATCGAAAGATTTATATACATCTTTTCTAAATGCTACTACTATATAATAGTAATAGTGAATTAGGAGTATGAAGCTAAAATGGGTCAGGGTGGGTATTTTCACTTTAAATGTCTTTAAAAACTTTTCCAAGTCCACGTGAGTTTCTACCGAAACAGCAAAAAGTGTTGGACGCAGTAAAAATCTATAAATATATCCTATATTCAGGTGCATATGGAGCAGGTAAAACACTTTTGATGTGTCATGTGGCTATACAGACATGTCTTAACAATAAAAATGTTCTTGGTTTTTTCGGTGCACAGACAGTTCCTATGCTTCGTGATACGGTGGTGAGGACTTTTCTATCTGAGATGGACTTATACCAAGATACTCTTAAAAAAAATAAAATCAATATTAAGCTTGAGAAAAGATGGCGACCAAGTGTCATGTCTTATGAGTTTTATAATGGCTCTGAGATTATGTTTCGTAGCTGTGATAATCCATCAAAGTTTAAAAGTCTGAATCTTGATTTTTTTATACTTGATGAACCTGTCGATATAGACAAAGACATATTTCTAATGTTACAGGGTCGTCTTCGTAATACAAATATTAAAAAACCTGATGGTGAATCCCATAGGTTTGGAGCTATGGCAGGAAATCCAGCTGGAAAAATGAATTGGGTTTATCAATCCTTTTTTGACCATCCAACTGATGATTATTTTCGTGTCCATACTATAACAAAGGATAATATACATTTACCACAGGATTATATTGACAATCTTTATCGTACATATGATTTTGAATATGCCAGACGTTACCTTGAAGGTGAATGGGGTAGTTTCATAGGTCTTGTATATAAAGATTTTAGTTATGACAAGCATGTTGCTCGTCTTGATGATAAAAAAGATAAGATAAAATATTATATCGCTGGTGTAGATGTTGGTTATACTAATCCTACTGCTATGCTTGTTGTTGGAATAACTTTTGATAATAAAGCATTTATAGTTGATGAATATTATGAAAAGGAAAAGACAACTGATGTAACGGTTGAAGAGATGAAAGCCTGGAATCAGAAATATAAGTTTCGCAGGATTTATGTCGACCCATCTGCTGCTGACTGGATAAATAAAGCTAATACACAGAGACTTCCTGTCACAGAAGCTGATAATGATATAGATAAAGGTGTTGCGAAATGTAAAAGTTTTTTCGCAAACGATATAATATATGTAGATATTAAATGTGATAATCTATTAAAAGAATTAGAATCTTATCAATATGATAAAGGTAGAGTTTCAGGTAACGAAACTGAAAAACCTATGAAAAAGAATGACCATGCAGTAGATGCCATGCGTTATGTTTTCACAGAGTTTAATCCTTGGCGTAAAAAAGTTTTTATAAGTGGAGGAAATTGGTAAAATGCCATCTTTAAGAGAATATGTTTCAAATTGGGGTAATAAATATATTTGGGGTTTATCTGACGATGATACTCCTGTAAGAAGTAAAGCTAAAAGAATAGGTACAAATAAAAGTTATAGTAATAGAGAGACAAACAACGGTATAGATTTAGAACTTTTAAGAAATATAGTTATTACTGAACCTCTTATTCGTAAAGCAATTTTTAAGAAAAATCGTGATACTTTTAAAAACTGGTTTACTATTGAAGATAATGATGGCAATAAAATATCTGACAGGGATTATAAAATAGTTAAATCATTTGATAAAAAATCCAATTTTCCAACAGTTTTATATAAAGCTGGTATTTCTGCAAATATTTATGGTACTGGTTTTATTGAGAAAATATATAACGAGCAATCTGGTACAAAGGCAAGTACAAAGATTGATGGTCGTAAAAACATTATAGATTTAGAATTATTAAATTCAGAGAATATTAAAGAACGTAAAAAGATTAATGATAAAGATACAACTCTTTATCCAGTATACAAATCGAAAAATAGTAGTGAGGAAGTTTTAATTCATCCTTCACGTCTTGAAGTTGTACGTATTGACAGCCTTCCATATAGTTATTTTGGTATTAGTATTCCTAGAGTACTTTGGAATATTCTCAATAGTAAAATGAACGCAGATAAATCTGCAGGGGAACTATTGAATTGGTATGGTCGTGGTATGTATGATATTATGATTGAAGGTATGACTGAAGAAGACGAAACACATACTGAGAAACAGGTAAAAAAACATCCTGATTATCTCATACATGATGAAAAAGTAAAAGTAGATGTTGTGAATCCTACACGTATAGACCCTGCACCATTTTATGAATATTTTTATACAAATATAGCTGCAGCTCTTGAAATGCCTAAACATATGTTGACAGGTGCTGAAATGGGTAATGTGACAGGTAGTGAAGTTGGAACAAGTGCATATTATAGTGATGTTGAAAATATACAGAATCTTGTTTTTACACCTATAATTGAAGATATTTATAGAGAATTGTTTAAAAGTATGGGTAAGAAATGGGATTATAATATTATATGGAATCCTATATTCGTAGATGAATTATCAGAAGCAAGAATACTTCAGACACGTAGTTATAGTACATCACAAAACTTTAATTCTGGTATTATAGATATTAGTGAAGCACGTAAAATGCTTAATCAGGGAATAATAAGTCTTGACCCTGAAAAAGATATCAATCCAGTTGAAGAAGAGAAACCTGAAATATCTAATCCAAATATTGAACCACAACCTGTTAAAAAACGTGAAAGTAAAGAATCAATTTTTACTCCTTTTTTGACTAGAGCACAAAAAGAAATGATTGAACGTGCAAAACTTAAAGGTAAAATAGAAGAAGAGTTACAGGAAAAAAGACTTCGTGAAGCGATGGAGAAGTTAAGAAATGACTGATTTACAACAATCTGGTTTAAATGAAGTAGTAGAAAAATTAAAAAAAGTAGATAAAAATATGTTTAATGAAATAATGAATGAAGCAAGAGTACGTGCTGAGTTTTACGCAAGAAAATATTGTCCTGTTGACACAGGAGAACTTGAGAATAGTATATATAGTCTTAACACAAATTCCGGTTTTGTGTTAGGTGCATCTGCCAGACATGCAATATTTAATGAATATGGTAGCATGACGACACCAGTTGGATATGTCACATCTCCTCTCCCTGCAAAAAAAACTGGTTTTCGTCCTTTTCTACGTCCTGCAATATATAGAGTTCGGCAAGAAATGCAAGAACTTTTTGGAGGAAAATTACAAGAAAGAATAGGATAGGTGAAAATATGAAAAAAATAATAACACTATGTGGTGGAAGAAGATGTTGCCCAACAATTGAAAAAGTTAGCGACGAAGAATACGAAATAAAAGACGACTATGGTGGATTAGTCAAGCTGAAAAAAGATGAAATAGAAATTATGTATGCAAGTCTGTCGGAGTTGTGATATTTTTGAAAGAAATGTTAGTACCTATACATAATAAACCATTTCAACCGGTCATAGAACTGATTGAGATAAATAAACAATTATTTGGATTAAAACAACAGAAAGACCAACAGGAACAACAACTTATCAATATTAAAAAACTTATAAAAGATTTGAAGTCTAGTAGGGAAACAAAAGTAAATCAAGTTGTCGGAAACCTATTAATGTCTATTGACAAGAAAAAAGCAATACAGATGTTACAGGGTAAAAAAGAAGAAGTAGAAATAGGAATAAAAGCTCTAGATGAACAACTTATGCATAGGCGTGATGGTTTTGAAAGTGCAGCGATAAAAGTATATAAGATGTTACTCAAATATAATTGTGTACCGGAGGATATACTAAATGAGCCTTGATATTAAACCAGCTGATACTGAAAAATGGTATCTTCGTATAGCTATGAACTGGTTTATAAAAAAATATACAGGTGGAAAAAATAGTAAAATAATCCATGAAGAAATGGAAGATTGTGGAAATCCTATAATAAGATATTGTTATAGATTGAAGAAAAAAGTTCTTTCTAAGATTTCTTCTAAATGGCAAGTAAAGATGATAGACCAGTTTTCAGAGTTTATCTTATGGATTATGTATAAAGACACTGCCTATAGACAAATTTTCTTCTGGTCATTGAAACAAATACTTGATAACAAAGATGAACTTATGCCTATTGTAGAAAAATATTATGTAGAACCAGAAGATTGGTATGTTAATGCATGGGAAAGAAGTAAAGCAATAACAAAAGAACAACGTGAGAAAGGACAAACATCTGATAGTGATTTAAGCTATGCAGAAAAGTTTTTTGTACCAAATCTTACTAGACAAAGAATAGAAAACGAACTTGAAAAAGAGAGAAGAAAAAAAGGATTGTAAAATTATGCCTACACCAAAAAAAGATGAAAAACAAAAAGATTTCATTAGTAGGTGTATTCCATATGTTATAAAAGAAGGAAATGCTAAAGATGAAAAACAAGCAGCAGCAATCTGTTATAGTATAT
>Ga0272442_10004700_pt1 | contig 18530 bp, 17 predicted proteins | sample SSMForm2O_FD_200262 | JGI IMG/M metagenome (GOLD analysis project Ga0272442, IMG submission 200262) | Marine sediment archaeal communities from Little Sippewissett salt marsh, Falmouth, MA, United States - SSM-Form-2O | ecosystem: Environmental > Aquatic > Marine > Wetlands > Sediment ... | reverse complement strand
ATGATCTCGATAACCGTACAATTGGCCTAACACTAAATCAGATCAGAAGCATCCGTCGCGTCATTGGAGTTGCCGGAGGTGAATACAAGGTTAAGGCAATCCGTGCTGCGCTTGAAAGTAAACTGGTAAAAGTTCTCGTGACCGACGATCTGGTTGCACAAAGGCTTCTTGAGAGCTGACAGGATACAGATTCGTTGGCATTTTACGGTTTCCACAGGTCATATATGAGTTACAATTAATCGGTATCGACAGCACCAAATAGGATACTGTAATACGGATACAGAAACCTTGCGTGCTGGCAACAAAATGGTATAAACACATAATACGTTTCGACACGACTCCCTTTACAATACCTGTGCTCGGGATTCTGGTGAATCAAACAGTACCCGAGCCAATTTTTGCATGCCTGTTCTTATATGGAACTGTCAGGAAGGATTAATCTTTTGAAAATCGAACAGAACGAACTCGAAAACCGGCAGGTTGAGCTTACCGTAGAGGTACCCGAAGAAGAGGTCGCTTCTGCGATGAGAAAAGCAGCCCGAAAACTCAGCAAACAGATGAAAGTCCCCGGTTTCCGCCCGGGAAAAGCACCTTACGATATTATCCTCCACCGTCTTGGCGAGGATACCGTTTTTGAAGAAGCGCTGGAAACACTCGGTCAGGAAGTATACAGCAGCGCGTTGGAAGAGGCTGATATCAATCCATCAGCTGTCGGTAGTTTTAATGATATTGTGAGCCGTGAACCCCTTGTACTCAAATACACCGTTCCCCTGCAGCCGATTGTCGAACTTGGCAGGTACGACGATATACGAATCGATTTTTCAGAACCGGAAGTTGATGAAGAGCGTGAGCAGGAAGTGCTGACAATGCTGCAGCAATCACGTGCGGTCATTGAACCAGTCGAACGCCCTGCCGAACTCTCAGATCTCGTTGTTGTTGATGTCCACGGTACGCTTATCCCTGATGAAGAAAGTGATGAGACTGAAGAAGACCAGCACCTGGCGCACGAACACGGCATTACATTGCTGCTTTCCGAAGAGACTACATTCCCGTTCAAGGGAATCCATGAACATCTGATTGGGCTGGAAAACGAGCAGGAAAAGGAGATTGAATACACTTTCCCTGACGATTATGATGATGAAAAGCTTCAGAATCGAACCGCTAAGTTCACTGTTAAATGTCTGGACGTCAAATCACGTAAGATTCCCGAACTGACTGACGAGCTTGCTGCTGAATTGGGTGAATTTGAAAATCTCGAGGATATGAAAGAGAAAGTCAGAGCCAATATTCAGGAATCAGCAAAACAGGCAGCACTCGAAGAATACAATCGTGAGTTGATTTCCAAAATCGTTGATGATTCTGAAATCGTATTTCCGCCAATTCTGTTGGAACAGGAAATTGATGATATGCTGCAGGAAGTCGACCAGAACCTCCAGCAGCGCAATTTCAGCCTCTCCGACCAGCTGAAGCTCGAAAATAAAACCATCGATGATTTCAGAAAAGAAGTAGAGCCTGATGCAGAATTCCGCCTGAAACGATCACTTGTTCTTGGAAAAGTATTGGAGCTGCAGGAGATCAGTGTTGAAAACGAAGAGATTGAGGCAGAAATCAATACTATACGTACTCAACTCGGACAAACCAATGATCAAATCGAGAATTGGCTGAACCACCCTGTACAGCGACACAGAATTATGATGGACCTCCTGACTCAAAAGACAATCGAACGATTATCATTGATTGCACGTGATGAATACAATCCTGAAGAAGAAGTTGAAGAGCAAGAAGAAACTCCTGCAGCTGAAGAAGATTCTGAAGAGGAAAAGAAAACTCCGGAGAATAAAGAACCTGGCGAAAACACTGAACCCGAAGAAATGACCAAAGAGGTTAGTGAAAAAGAAGAAACAGATGAACCGGTTGAGGAAGAAGACCCTGATTCTGATGAGGGCACAGCTTCTCAAGAAGCTGAATAGTACCCTACTGAATCCGGCTGCCTGCAGCCTTGATCAAACCGGTCTGATTTGAAAGGAAAAATAATGGACCCACGTATGATGATCCCAATGGTTATCGAATCCTCAGGCCGAGGAGAACGAGCCTATGATATATATTCCCTGCTCCTCCGTGAGCGTATCGTGATTCTTGGTTCAGCGATCAACGACCAGATCGCGAATCTGATCGTAGCCCAGCTGCTTTATCTGGATAACGATGATCCAGACCGCCAGATCCAGATGTACATTAACTCACCCGGAGGGCATATCTACGCCGGGCTGGCAATTTATGACACCATGCAGCAGGTTCGCGCCCCCATATCAACAGTTGCAGTCGGCCTGACTGCTTCATTCGGCACAGTCCTCCTTACAGCAGGCACAAAAGGCCTGCGCTATGCTCTCCCCCACGCTACAATCCACATTCACCAGCCCCTGGGAGGTGCGCAGGGACAGGCAAGTGATATCGAAATTCAAGCTAAAGAAATCTTGCGCTTACGAGAAGAAATCAATAATATATTGATTAACCATACCGGTCAGGAAATAGACGTCATTGAACGTGATACTGAACGGGACTTCTATATGAATGGTTTCAGCGCAAAAGAGTACGGTTTGATTGACCACGTGCTCACATCAAGTGAGGACGAGGACGAGAAAGAGAGCAGCTAGTTATGTCTCACGGTGGCAGCAAGGATGATCCGGAACGACGTTGTTCCTTTTGTTCCCGGACAGAAGCTGAAGTCCACCGTTTAATAGCTGGTCCAGAAGGGGTCTACATTTGTAATGAATGTGTAGATTTATGCAGGGACATTCTGGACAGTGAACAGACGCCATCCTATCCCGGGATGATCTCAGGGGGGCGTCCAACTTTATCACCAAAAGAAATCTTCACACACCTTGAAGATTATGTTGTCGGCCAGGAGCACGCCAAGCGCGTGCTCTCTGTCGCGGTATACAACCATTACAAGCGGATTTCATCCCAGAAGAGCAGCAGTGTGGAACTGGAAAAGAGCAACATCCTGCTTATTGGCCCGACAGGCTGCGGGAAGACACTGCTTGCCCAGACTCTGGCCAGAACACTTGATGTGCCTTTCTGCATTTCTGATGCCACTGCTCTCACGGAAGCCGGCTATGTCGGCGAAGATGTTGAAAACATCCTGCTGCGGCTGCTTCAAGCTTCAGATTTCAACATCGCACGTGCAGAAAAAGGCATTGTGTATATCGATGAAATCGACAAGATAGCCAGGAAATCCGGAGATAATCCCAGCATTACTCGTGATGTTTCTGGAGAAGGCGTTCAGCAGGCGTTGTTGAAAATTATAGAAGGTGCGGTTGTAAATGTGCCGCCTCAGGGCGGCAGGAAACACCCCCAGCAGGATTTTATCCAGCTGAATACAAGAAATGTCCTCTTTATTTGCGGGGGAACATTCGATGGTTTAATAGAAATCATCGGAAAACGTATCGGTTCTCACGGCAGAATGGGCTTCCCTGGTCGAATCGATTCAGAGGAAGAATCCACCAGAGACGCTGATATACTTCAATCACTGATCCCTGATGACTTGATGCGATTCGGACTTATTCCTGAACTGGTTGGAAGACTCCCGGTGACAACGTATGTTGAACCTTTGGATCTGGATGCACTGAGAGCCATTCTGACAACACCGCGTAATGCGTTGGTGAAACAGTATCAGCGCCTGCTTGAAATTGACAAGGTCGAACTTGTTTTTACAGAAGAAGCTCTCACGGCAGCAGCAAAACTTGCGCTTGAAAGAGAAACCGGAGCACGCGGCCTGCGCTCGATCATCGAGCAAGCACTTCTGGATGTGATGTATGAAATCCCTTCACGTTCCGATGTCCGGAAAATCGTTGTGGACGAGGACGTTTTTGTAAATAAAGAGAGACCTCGCTTGCATGATTCCTTTGGAAATGACCTTGCCCAAGACACAACAGAATCCTACCCTGATGCAGCCTGAGAAAACTCCCCATTTAAAGCCAATTAACACTTTTTCAATTGCCGCATTCGATCCTGATACCAACAGCCTTGGTGTTGCCGTTGCCAGCAAATTTCCGGCTGCGGGCGCCGTTGTCCCCTGGGTAAAGGCAGAATGCTGTGCCGTTGCCACCCAATCCTACGCCAATACCAGCTTCGGCCCGGAAGCATTCAAGCTTGTAGCCAGCGGCAAGACAGCCATGGAAACCCTGGATATTCTCACTCAGGCTGATCCTGAAGCATCCCTTCGGCAGGTCGGAATTGTTGACTTCCACGGCCAGGCCGCCACATTTACCGGCTCTGAATGCCAGCCCTGGGCTGGTGGCCTTACAGGAAAACATTTCGCAATTCAAGGGAATATTCTCACTGGTCCGGAGACTGTTGAGAGCATGAAGCTTGCGTATGAGTCATCGGAGGAAGCATTTCCCGAGCGGCTCGCCGCCGCTTTACTGGCAGGGGACCGGGCGGGAGGCGATCGGCGCGGTCGCCAGAGTGCAGCCATCTACATCGCCCAAAAAGGCGCTGGTTACGGAGGTTTTAATGACAGGTGGATCGACTATCGAGTCGACGACCATCCCGATCCAGTTCCACAACTGCAGCACCTGCTGAATCTGCACAGATTGTATTTCGGACACAGCGCACTCACAGACCGGATCAGCCTCCAGGATGCACTGCCGGATCTTTATGGAATTCTCGTTTCACGCGGCAGTATGGATACGGTTCCCGAAGACCTGCATGATTCTTCTGCGCTGCAAGCACTGCGCGAATTCATTGGCAGCGAGAACTTCGAGGAACGCATCAGCTTTGAAGAAGGGTGGATTGATAAACCTGTTTTGGCTTTCCTTCATGAAACCTTCCTTAAAGACTGATATACAAGCTTTTCCCACGATCCAGTGATACCCGTTATAATACAGGACTGAAGTAAAAAACCGGCTCTTGTTAACTGGCAGGATAAGGATTCCTTACTGAAAGCTGAAGTATCAAGGAACCGGTAACACTATTCAAGGACAAGGTATGCAGCAAGAAAACTCTATTAAAGCAGTTATATTCGATCTGGACGGTGTCGTTTGGCGCGGGCAGACCCCCTTGCCCGGTGCAAAGGAAATCTTCGATTATCTGCGAAATAAAAACATTCCCATTGCACTCGCAACCAACAATGCTACTGCCTCCCGCAAGGAATTCCAGCAGCGGATGGAAAATATTGGTGTGCCGGTTTCCGAGGAAGAGATTACAACCTCAGCTGTCGCTACGGCAGAGTACCTTAAGGGAGAATACCCACAGGGCACCAGGGTTATTATGCTTGGTGAAAACGGACTGAGATCCGCCATGCTCGATGCAGGTTTTACACTTGTTGACAACCCTTACGAAGCAGAACTTGCTGTGAGTGCAATGGATCGAAAACTTACATGGGAAAGTCTGAATAAAATGGTCAATGCGATCCTGCGCGGCATCCCCTATATTGCCACCAACGCAGACGGTTCTTTCCCATTGGAAAATGGTCATGGTGTTGGATCGGGTGGAATCATGGCTGCACTGGAAAAAGCTACAGGAGTTAAGGCTCTTTCAATAGGAAAACCTGAACCAAGGATGTTCGAAATTGCAATGAGACGGCTCCACGCAGAACCGGAAGATATTCTCGTTCTTGGTGACAGACTTGAAACGGATATTCTGGGCGCGATCCGAGCCGGAATGAAAACTGGCCTCCTGCTCACTGGCGTTACCGATCGGGAAATGCTGAAAGAATCTTCAATACAGCCAGATTACATTTTCGAAAACCTCCACCAGGTCATCGCATTTCTGAAGGGAGAAAAGCCCTGAGTTCAAAGCCGCTGCTGCTGGATTACTCTTTTGAGGATCTGGAAGCATTAATGCTTCAGATGGCCGAACCCGCTTTCCGTGCACAGCAATTATGGACTGCCCTTCACAAGAACCACATCGATGATGCCAATCAAATAACAACTTTTTCAAAAAAGCTGCGCACTCGCCTGAGAGAAAATTATCTGCTGCAGCCATTGAGATCAATGCGTACACTGCAATCATCCGACGGCTCCACACGAAAGGACCTGTTCAGTTTATACGATGACAAGGCAGTCGAATCGGTGTTGATGCTCTATCATAAACGCCGTACTGTCTGTGTTTCCACACAGGTTGGATGTGCCATGGCTTGCTCCTTCTGCGCAACAGGCCTTATGGGGTTTGCTCGTAACCTTTCAAGAGGTGAGATTGCTGCCCAGGTCTATTATTACGCCAGAGAATTAAGAAAGTCTGGGGAAGAACTGACCAATGTTGTTCTGATGGGTATGGGAGAGCCATTCCACAATTATGAGGAAAGCATCCAATCGATGAAACTCATCAACCATCCGGAAGGCTTGAATCTGGGCGCACGCCGAATCACTGTTTCAACTGTTGGCCTTGTTCCAGAGATGCAGCGCTACACAAGGGAGAAACATCCATTCCGGCTTGCTGTCTCCCTTCACGCTGCTACCGATGAACTGCGATCCCGCCTCATACCAATTAATCGCAAATACTCACTGCAGTCTCTCATTCAGGCTTGTAATGCTTATACAAGCCTTTCCGGCAGGCGAATTACTTTCGAATGGGCACTTATAAAAAACGTGAATGATACAGAAGAACAGCTCCAGCATCTGATTGCACTTACCAGTGGGATGCTTTGCCACATCAATCTTATCCCCCTGAATCCTTCACCGAAAAGCTCATACCGGCGAACGGAAGATGACCGCGTAACCCATTTCCTGGATACGCTGAATAAAAACAAGATCTCATGCAGTATTCGCGTGCGGCGCGGATTGGATATTCAAGCCGGGTGCGGGCAGCTGGCCGTCGAGAACATTCAATAACCAGGTTATAGCCCAGGAAACAATTTCCCCTGATTCAAGAGAAAAGTATTAATCCTTGAAAATAACAAGGTCAAGAGTTACTGCTCAGGTAGAAGCCAGCTCTCATACTGGTTACCTTCAATCGTCCATCCATCTACAGCATATACAATCGAATGAACTCGCCACCAGATAAACTGGTCCAGACATACCGGGCCTTCAAGGATATCCACCTTCTCTCCCGGCTGCAATGAAGCCACTACCTGGCTTCCGGACCATCCTGCAATATCCCTCAGTTGAATGGTACGGACTATATCATTGGAGACTACTGCAGTATACCCGGCCCTGAGAGATGACATTGGATAAGCAGGGTCATCCGGGCATGCTTCCCACTCGCCAGCAGGCTCCTGCTCAGAATCAGCTGCCGGTTCAGACCAGGGTGTTGCTGTCCATTGGGGAGGAAGACGGATCCCGGATGGTGTAGTGGTTGGAACCTGCGTATTACCACTTCCGCCTGTTGTACAGGCGCTGAGTAAGACAGGGATGATTAGTAATACCAAGAGTATGATCCGCACTCTTTTCATAAAAACCCTGTCACTCCTCCAATACCTTGACCCTGTCTTGGAATAATAATTCTTGCCAATCAGATCTTATCAGTAAATAAAAATTTCATTCCGCCAGAAACCAGAATGCCAACCTTTGCCGATTTCCATATGTATTCTAAACGAACCGAGTCCAATCGACAAATACTCCAATCCTCCAATAAATACCTCACAGGGTTGTCTGTTCCTGTCAGGCACACTGGTCATTTTCCGTACTATCTGCCGGTCAAAACCTCGAGACAGGTACACCTTGATAATAACCTTTGGCAAAGGTATGATTTACCACATGAAACAGTACTTGATCGCCCCATCCATTCTGGCAGCAGACTTCACAAGACTTGGTGAACACGTTCGTCAAGCAGAAGAAGCAGGAGCGGACTGGATTCACATCGATGTCATGGACGGTCATTTTGTCCCCAATCTCAGCATGGGGCCAATGATAGTTCGTGCCTGCAAAGAGGTCACCCGGGTTCCGCTTGATGTACATTTGATGGTTCGTGAACCCGAAAAAATGCTGGCAAGTTTTGCTGAAGCAGGTGCAGACAGATTAACTGTTCATATTGAAACCTGCCCGCATATACACCGTACATTACAGTCTATCAAGGAGCTGGATGCGAGCCCGGGTATTACTTTAAATCCAGGAACGCCTGTTGAATCTATCCGCGAGGTTATTTCACTTGCAGAAACCATACTGGTAATGAGTGTAAATCCTGGTTTTGGCGGTCAGACCTTCCTGGAATCGAGCCTGAACAGGATTCAGACATTAGACCAATGGCGCAACGAAGGGCTCTCAAAAGCGTTAATTCAGGTGGATGGTGGCGTTAACGCAACCACGATCAAACAAATCGCCTTGGCTGGGGCTGATGTTTTTGTAGCAGGAAGTGCCATATTCAAACATGCATCAGGCGTTAAAGCCGGTATTGAAGAACTGCGGCAGGAACTGCCAACAATTGAAGTACAATAAAAAAAAATGACCGTCCGTAGACGGGCATTTTAGAAAGGAAGTTTCAAAATTAAAGGATCAGGGCTGACCAAGCCGCTTGATGCATTTTGTGCAAAGTGTTCGTTGAACAAGTTTTCCTTCTTCCATAACACGAACACGCTGCAAATTCGGCTTGAAAGTCCTTTTTGTAGCCTTCATCGAGAAACTTCTATTCTGACCGAAGGTCGTTGTTTTACCACAATATTCACACTTGGCCATTAGAGCACTATCCTTTACAAAGGTTAAAATCTCAGCTGTAAACCAGCGGTGGCAATCATACCACATGTTATGGCCAGGTTCAATTATTTACAAATCAGTGGAGGCACTGGATTATGACCACTGGAGTTGAAGTAAAAGGTCAAATCTCCATATCACCGAAAGCAATTGCTACCATTGCAGCTCAGTCTGCATTGGAATCATACGGTGTTGTTGGAATGACTTCAAACAATTTATTCGACGAACTGGCGATCCAACTCGATCTGGATCCGCATCATGGTGTAGAAGTTAAACAAATCGACGATTCGATTCAAATAAACCTTTATATCATTGTCGAGTATGGAACCCGCATCTCATCTGTAGCCAAAAGTGTTGCCAACACCGTACGCTATCACGTTGAAAATACTGTTGGGATGCCTGTTTCAGCAGTAAATGTGCATGTCCAGGATTTACGGGTTAGCAATACGGATTAATCGAGGTAACAGATGAATCAGGTTTTATCACAAATAAGCACGGAACAACGTTCCGAAATAATGGAAAAATATATATCCGTCAACGCAGAAACGCTGCTTGCGCTGACAGAATCGGGAACGCAGTGGCTGCGCGCCAACCAGCAACTGGTAAACTCACTGAATGTATTTCCCGTCCCGGATGGTGACACGGGAACAAATATGCTCCTGACCATGCAATCGGCTCTGGCAGAGACCGGCGGAGAGACTAATCTCTCAGTCGGCCGGCTTGCAAAGAAGCTCGCACATGGTGCACTGATGGGAGCAAGGGGGAATTCGGGCGTGATCCTCTCTCAACTCTGGCGCGGGCTTGCCCGTGCCCTCGATGATTTGCCAGTGATGACTGCAGCGGATTTTGCTCGTGCTCTGCAGGAGGCCCGGGAAACTGCCTATAAAGGTGTTGTCCGGCCTGTTGAAGGTACGATTCTGACGGTGTCAACAGACATAGCTGCTGCGGCAAATGATGCGATCTCCTCCGGTGTCACTTCCCTGGTCGAGCTCTTGGAGATTGTTGTCGAAGCAGGCGACGTCTCGGTTCAGGGAACTCCGGAACTTCTGCCGATTCTGAAAGAAGCCGGCGTTGTGGATTCCGGCGGGAAAGGGCTGTTTTTTATATTTGAAGGTATGCTTCGCTTTATGTATAACCTTCCAATTGATGAATCCCAGGTAGAGGTACACGAATTGGCTGAACTCTCACTGGGCGAAGCCCATGAAAGCATCGAAGACGGCCAGGATTGGGAAGTAGTGGTGGATTTCCGCCCTGAAGGACCTCTTGATCTGAACCGCTTCTACGAACACCTTGAGACATTGGGCACTTCCATCCAGGTAGGCGAAGGTGAAGGCCTCTACAGGATGCACATCCATGTTCCGGATCAAACGGAATACGAACCCATTGACTATGTGCGTGGTCTTGGTACCGTTACCCGTGTAGCAATTGAAAATCTGATGGATCAGCAAGCGCAAAACTCGGATTCCCCAGGGGCAACAAAGTATGACCTTGCAGAAGTCACACCCGGAAGCATCGCAGCAATCGTTGTAGCGCCAGGAAAAGGTCTTGGCCGCGTATTCGCCAGTCTGGGTGCAGCTGCCATTATCGAAGGCGGCCAAACAATGAACCCAAGCACTCAGGAAATCCTTTCAGCTTTCGAAGACCTTCCAACTGACGAAATCCTGATTTTACCAAATAACAAGAATATCCTTCTCGCAGCCAGACAGGCCGCTGAACTCACGGTAAAATCAGTTCGCGTAATTCCAACAGTCTCTGTTCCTCAAGGTGTTTCTGCAATGCTGTCTCTGGAGCCCGATGGCGACCTGGATGAGCTGGCAGTCACGATGGAAGGACTCATTACCGAAGTTCAAAGCGGAGAAATCACTACAGCTACCAGAGATGTCGAAATTGATGGTGTACAGGTTCACAAAAACCAGGTAATCGGCCTGCTCAATGGTAAACTCGTGGTGGCCGGAGATAATATCGATCAGGTCCTGTTCAGAATTCTGAAAGATGGAGATACAGCTGAATCCGAACTGATAACGCTGTATACTGGCTGCGATTTCTCCATGAATGAGGCGAATACCATAGTGGAGAGAATACAGGAGAAGTATCCTGATCAGGAAATTGAAGTCGTTGAAGGTGGACAACCTCATTACCAATTAATCCTATCTATCGAGTGACCATGAGCAAAGTTCATATCGTAACTGACAGCAGCATCTGCCTCCCAACTAGACACCCTGCCTATCGCTTTCCGGTTACGATAGCTCCGATCCGGATCAGCGGCGGCTCCCATAAGATCGAAGATGACCCCAGGATCACTCCGGCAGACCTGGCTTCCTATTTTGACAATTGCGAAACCTTTCCAGCTGCCCTCCCGCCATCCGCAGACATATTCAGGAACATCTATCAAAATATACGCCAGGATACTGACCAGATTCTGTCGATCCACTCTTCAGCATCCATGTGTCGGATTGTTGATGAAGCAGAAAAAGCCAGTCAACATTACCTTGGACGCTCCAGTATCCAGGTTATTGATTCAAAGACACTTTCCATCGGATTGGGATTGATCGTACAGGCTGCTGCTGAAGCAGCCGAACGGAACCGCAACCTTGAAGAATGTGTCCGTATTGTGCGTGGAATGATTCCGCGTATGTATGCCGTATTCTTCCTCGAAGATTTGTCCTATCTCGATCAGAACGGAATGATCACAAGGTCACAGGCTATTCTTGGAAATATGCTGGGGATCATTGCGTTTCTTACACTGGAAGATGGGCAAATTATCCCTATGGAAAAAGTTCGTTCCCGCCCGCGTGCTATTGAGAAGATGGTTGAATTTGTATCCGAGTTTTCCTCGGTTCAGCATATAGCCATTCTTAGAAATGGCGCGGCATCAAGAGATGAAGTGACACAGCTTTCAGATCGATTACAATCTCTTCATCCTACGGCGCCGCTGACCCTCCATACATATGGCCTGTCCACAGCCACCTGCATTGGCCCGCGCAGTATGGGCGTGTTTGTACTCGAAGCAGAGGAAGATTTCTCCTGATGACATCCCCTCGCATTGCTATCGTCACTGACTCCACAGCAGACCTGCCTCCCAGCGAGACTGAAAATTTCGGGATAAGAGTGGTTCCCGCCCTGATCACAATCGACGGAAAAACATTCAAGGACGGAGCTGATTTTGACCGCTCTGCCTTCTACAAACACCTTCCCGAAACCAGGACACCCCCAACAACGGCCTCCCCTTCTCCTGATGTTTTCAGCAGGGTGTACAGCAGTCTGTTTGAAGAGGGTTTTGAGAAAATTATTTCCATCCATGTTTCAGGAAAATTAAGCGCTATTTGTGATATGGCCCAACAGGCTGCTCGAACTTTTAATGATCGCGTTTCTGTATTTGATACAGGCCAACTTTCAATGGGGCTTGGATTCCAGGTAATGGAAGCCGCAGAAGCCGCCCGCAACGGATGTTCGCTGTCAACAGTTATGCAGAAGATTTTTAACGCAAAGAAGCAGTCACGAGTAATTGCAATGGTCAATAAACTCGATTATTTAAAAAGAAGCGGGCGTGTTCATTGGTTAACAGCCAGCATCGGTGCATGGTTGCATGTTAAAATGGTGGTAGGATTGAAGGATGGTATCGTATACCGGATAAACGCTGTACGCACACGAAAAAGAGCACTGCAAGATCTTAAGGGACATGTGGAAAACTGGGGCCTTCTCAGGAAACTTGCCGTTTTACATACTGGCATTCCCGATGAAGCAAGTGAGTTTGCCCAGGAGTTGAAACCGCTGTGCAGCACTCCACCCTTTATCATCGAAGCAACCACGGTGATTGGAACACATATTGGCGAGGGATCTATTGGAGTCGCAGCCCTTACAGCTTGACTTGATAGCAGTCCCATTCCGGGACAGCTTAGATTACAGGAAAGTACAGATAAGGATCGTATGAATTCATCTATTGAACGACTTTTAAAATTTTTTACACTGGAAGTTGAAAGAGACTTTGATAACCGCGCCGTGCTCGGCGGGCTGGACCAGATGCTGGCCCCCTGGAAAGAAGACGCCAAAAGCAGCGGGGTCAGTGATGAGATGATCGAAGTTGTGACTTCCCGTTTGCGAGACTATCCCAAACTTTCAGCATTATCCCGAAAGGATGTATTGCAGGGTGTATGGAATCGAGTCCGGAAAGCCTACCCGGATGTTCCACCTTTTCCCGGCTCAGGAAACGAGCAGGAGGAACAGACTGCAGAAGAACCTCCTGTCCAGGAACCAACTGTCAAACAAGAAGCTCCAGTTAATCAGCAGGTTCAGGATCGGGTTCCAAAGGAATCTGTACAATTAGAAAAGCTATCTTCGGAAACAACAGAAAAGGCAGAAGTCCAGGAAGTTCAAGAAAGCAAGGAAGTACAAAGTGCAGTCAAAAGTGAGAAAAAAGACTCCACACCTCCCGCCAATCCAATTGCCCTCTCCGCGCCACTGACTACGTTAAGCGGAGTAGGCCCCAAGACTGCCAAGACTTTGGAGAAATTGGAGCTCCATGATCTGGGAGATTTACTCTACCACTTTCCCCGTCGTTATGACGATTACTCTCAATTGAAACCAATCAATCGGTTGTGGTATGGAGAGGAAGTTACTGTTATCGGTATAGTCGATCGAATATCAGTCCGTCCGATCCGTAAAGGAAAAACGAAGCTGATAGAGGCTTTCATCAGTGACGGTACAGGCACCCTCAAAGTAACATGGTTCAATCAAATCTGGATTACCAAGCGTGTCCAACCTGGTCGCGGTGTGGTCCTATCCGGGAAAATTGATCAATATCTCGGCAAACTGGTAATGAACAATCCAGAATGGGAACTACTTGAGCAGAAAAACCTCCATACAAACCGAATCGTGCCTGTTTATCCTCTCACCTCAGGAATTACAGGGAAATGGCTTCGCCGCATCGTTCATTCAGTTGTCACACACATGGCTCCACGGGTTCCCGACCCTATACCTCAGGAAGTGTTGGAGGCAGCAAACCTGGACCCGCTGAATTTGGCATTGCAGCAAATCCATTTTCCAGACAGCGCTGAAACGCTCAAACAAGCACAGCAAAGGCTTGCTTTTGATGAGATGTTTTTCCTGCAGCTTGGTGTCCTTCAGCAGAAATCCGTATGGGAACAGCTGGAAACCACACCAATACCGGTACCGGATGATTGGATAGACTCATTTGTTTCTCAGCTGCCATACAAACTGACAAACGCTCAATCGACTGCGTTGAACGATGTTTTAAAAGACCTTGCGTCCTCAAAGCTGATGAACCGCCTGCTCCAGGGAGATGTCGGTTCAGGAAAAACCACCATCGCCGCAGCGGCTATAGCCAGGACAGCAGCTGCAGGCGCTCAAGCAGCATTTATGGCCCCTACAAGCATTCTGGCCGAGCAGCACTACCTGACTCTGCAGGACCTCATGCCGAAAGTCGGTGTGCATGTTGACAGTATTAAACTGCTTACAGGGGCAACTCCTGAAAGTGAGCGCAGGGAAATTCATGAAGGACTTGAAAACGGCAGCGTAAGTGTCCTTATCGGCACCCATGCTTTGATAGAAGCTCCTGTCATATTTAAAGAGTTAGCGCTCGCTGTTATCGATGAGCAGCATCGATTCGGCGTTCACCAGCGAGCTCTGCTTCGAGCAAAAGGAAATAACCCCAATTTGCTCGTAATGACTGCCACACCCATACCCCGCTCACTATCCCTGACTATCTATGGGGACCTGGATTTGAGTATCATTGATGAACTGCCGCCAGGCCGTCAAGATATCGAGACTCGTGTTCTTTCCCCGCGTGAAAGTACACGGGCTTATAACTTTATCAACAGTCAGGTTGAAAAAGGGCACCAGGCATTTATGATCTACCCGCTTGTCGAAGAATCAGAAAAGGTATCTTCAAAGGCCGCAGTTGACCAGTTCGAAACCCTGCAGGAAAAAATATTCCCGTCGCTGAATCTGGGGCTTTTACATGGACGTATGAAGCCGGATGAAAAAGAAAGTGTGATGCGTGCTTTCAGGGAGGGCGTCCATGACGTCCTCGTCTCAACATCCGTTATTGAAGTTGGAGTGGATATTCCGAATGCAACAGTAATGGTCATCGAAGGTGCCAATCATTTCGGACTTGCACAGCTTCACCAGTTCAGGGGAAGAGTTGGGCGTGGTGAAGCAAAATCATACTGCCTGCTCATACCGGACTCCGAAGATGATGTTGCCAACGAACGCCTGAATGCACTCGAATCAACCAATGATGGGTTCCAACTGGCTGAGATGGATCTGAAACAGCGCGGGCCTGGTGATTTTCTGGGCACGCGTCAATCCGGTTTCGCTGAATTGTTACTTGCCAACCTTACCGACATACAACTTATCGAAAAAGCAAGGCGGCAAGCCCTTGGAGTATTTGAAAAAGACCCAGACCTGGATCTACCCGAGCACAAGCTGCTTGCCGAAAAAGTCCAGCAGCTCTGGTCTTATGGGAGAGGAGAAATCAGTTGAGAAGAGCAATCTTTCCGGGTACATTTGACCCTATCCACAATGGTCACATGAACATAGCAAAACGGGCAGCGCGCCTGTTTGATGAACTGATTGTCTCGGTATACGACCGTCCTCTGAAAAACCTTCTGTTCACACCAGAAGAACGCCTTGAGCTGGCGGAAAAGACCTTTCCAGATCAGGATAATATAAAAGTAACCCTTTTCAGCGGCTTGACTGTGGATTATTGTAAAGAAGTCGATGCCGATTTTATCGTACGCGGCTTGCGAGTGTTTTCCGATTTTGAACTGGAGTTTCGCATGGCACTTGCGAACCACAGACTCGCTCCAGAGATCGAGGTTGTGGCACTGATTACGCACGAAGATCAAAGCTTCATCAGTGGATCAAGTGTTAAGGAAATCGCGTCACTGGGAGGGGATGTAAGCAGCATGGTCCCTGAACATGTAGCTATCGCTTTATACGAGCGCTTTGAAAGAGATGGGGCAGAAAACATGGCAGAGTCACTGAATGTGTCCTTGCGCGATTGATCAATATACACGACAATCAGTGATGGATCATGTTTCGGTCCAAAGCTTGCAACCATTAGACCAGAGTACGCAACCTTTATAGTACCCGAGGCGACAATGGATATACTGCATCTGGTAGACAGACTGGAAGATATGATAAATAACAGCCGCGCCATTCCGCTGACGCGGAATGTTGTGATCGATGAAGATCGTTTCATTGAAATCATCGATCAAATGCGCATATCTATCCCTGACGAAATTAAAAAAGCCCAACAGCTTCTCGCTCAGCGTGACCGCGTCCTTGCTCAAGCACAGGAAGAAGGAAACAGGACCATTCAACTTGCCAAACAAAAAGCTGAAGAGTTCGCGGGACGGGATGCCATTGTAGAGGCAGCACAGACGAGAGCAGAACAAATTATCGCCCAGTCACGAGTCGAAGCAGAAAACATCAGGACTGATGCAGATGAATATGTAATGGACGCTCTCGGAACAATCGAAGCTGAGTTGAGCCGTCTTCTAAACCAGACTCGAAACGGGATCGCTGCACTTGGCATTGAACAGGACAGCCGCCTGCAGGAAAGAGCTGTTGAAATGGAATCATATCCCGTGGATGACCCACAGGATGAAACATTATAAAATTGAATGTTTATATAGATTGTAAAAAACGGCGCTTTATCGCCGTTTTTTTCTTCCCCCAGTCCTTACAGAATTTCAGGATGTAATACCAGCCCGTTCAGCCGCAGCCTTTATAAAGCCGCTGAACAGTGGATGCGGGCGCTGAGGCCTGGAAAGGAATTCTGGATGGAATTGGCACCCGACCATAAATGGATGATTATCCAGTTCAACGACCTCTACCAGCTTCCTGTCGGGTGACTGCCCTGAAAATCGAAATCCTGCCTTTGAAAACTTCTCGCGGTAAGTATTGTTAAACTCGAAACGGTGTCGGTGCCTCTCCTGAACTTTATTAACCTTGTAAACGCTGCCAGCAATGGAATCTGGATCCAGCTCGCAGGGATAGAGGCCCAGACGCATTGTCCCACCGAGGTCTCCAATACCTTTTTGCTCGGGCAGCAGATCAATAACCGGATGTTTGGTGTTCCGATCGAATTCTGTCGAATTGACGTCTTCGCAATCAAGTACAAAACGACCGAATTCAATCACCTGTACCTGCATTCCAAGACACAATCCCAAGTAGGGAATTTTGTTCTCGCGAGATATTTTAGCTGCATTTATTTTCCCTTCAATCCCTCGCGAACCAAAGCCCCCCGGAACAATAATTCCGTGCATCGTTTCCAATTCTTCAATCCCTTTGCCCTTTTCTATATCCGTGGAGTGGTACCAGAAAATTTTCGATGAAAGCCCCTGAGCCAGGGAGGCGTGGTTAATCGCTTCACGCACACTCATATAAGCGTCTTTCAGCTCGATGTACTTCCCTACAATTCCAATCCGAACTTCCGGTTTTTCTGAATGGATTGATTTTAACAAGCACCGCCATTCCTTCCAATCAGGAGCATGTTTTTCTTTCAATCCAAGCATGCGCAGGGCAACTTCTCCCAGGCCGCGTTCTTCGAAAATCAGTGGGACTTCATATATTGCAGATGCAGTTGTCAAGGGAATTACAGCATCCATTTCAACATCACAGAAAAGCGCAATTTTAGACCGGAGATCATCCTCGATGGAGTGGTCAGATCTTGCAATAATTACATCAGGCGAAATACCTATCGAGCGAAGTTCCCGAACAGAATGCTGCGTTGGCTTTGTTTTTAATTCTCCTGTTGCCCCGATATAAGGCAGCCAGGTAACGTGAATAAACACAGTGTTCTCCCGGCCGATTTCTGAGCGCATCTGCCGTAAAGACTCCAGGAATGGCAGTGACTCAATATCACCAACCGTTCCTCCAACTTCAACCAGAACTATTTCAGCTCCCAGCTCACGGGAAACCTGTTGGATGCGGCGTTTGATTTCATTTGTAATATGCGGGATCACCTGAATTGTACCGCCAAGGAAATCTCCACGGCGCTCTTTTGCTATTACATCGGAATAGATTTGCCCTGTAGTGACATTACAAACCTTACTCAGACTGGCATCAACAAATCGTTCATAATGCCCAAGATCCAGGTCTGTTTCAGATCCGTCATCAAGAACGAAAACCTCTCCGTGCTGATATGGGCTCATGGTTCCCGGATCAACGTTGATGTAGGGATCCAGCTTCTGGATAGCCACCTTGTAGCCACGATTCTTGATACATCGGCCCAGTGCAGCAGCCGTAACACCCTTCCCTACTGAACTGACAACACCACCTGTGAGAAATATATATTTCGCCATAATCCTGCCACCTCTGAAATCCATGCTTTTGTTTTAAATGAGAAGTGGGGAGGGCACTCTCAGGCGCTCTCCCCACCTTTCACTGATTAACTGGTATTGATGTCTGCTTCAAGACACCAGATTGGTAAGATCCTCTGCTGCACGTTTCATCTCCAGAAAAACTAATCCCAGCTTTGCCTGTTCACGCGCCAGAACTGTAAGGACTGCATCCGCTCCAACTGCCATCAGGATAACAAAACCGTTATCCCCATGGATGTATACCTGGTCTAAAGCGCCTCTTCCAAGCTCAGTAGCGATCCGCTCGCCAAGGCTGAGCATTGCAGCTGACATAGCCGAAACCCGGTCTTCTTCAACATCTACCGGAAGAGCAGACGCAATGATCAAACCATCTACACTAACTACTGCTGACGCCTCAACATCAGGAGTGTTTACCTGAAGATCTCGCAGGCGCTTTACCATGGATTCGTTTCTATTCGCTTCCATAGAACCTTCCCTATACTTTTTAATCAGCGTTCAGTCTACCATATCCTGCTGACTGCACACAAGTCTCAAAAAAACGCTTCTATCAAATTATTAA
>Ga0272442_10004699_pt1 | contig 18530 bp, 26 predicted proteins | sample SSMForm2O_FD_200262 | JGI IMG/M metagenome (GOLD analysis project Ga0272442, IMG submission 200262) | Marine sediment archaeal communities from Little Sippewissett salt marsh, Falmouth, MA, United States - SSM-Form-2O | ecosystem: Environmental > Aquatic > Marine > Wetlands > Sediment ... | reverse complement strand
AGATACACAGGATTAATTGAATGTCCGTATTGTAAAAAGAAAACAGAATTTATGTATGCAGATGAATGGGGAGAATTACAATGGTGTGATAATTGTGAAAAGAAATATAGAATAGTATTAAAGTTTATAGCTAAGAAAATAAAAAGGAGAAGTAAATAATACAATACCTTTACAATACCGAAACATTTAAATAGTTGATGGTATTAGGAATATTACAATGGAACTTGATAAAAATTCAATAAAAAAGATTTTAGAATTAGATAAAGAATGAAAAAGCATAGATGAAATAATTTTATTCTTAGACAAAAAAAGAAAGAAATGTAAAATTTGTGGAAAAATTAAATTAGATGTTAAAGAAAAAGCAGACGGAAGGTTGGTTTGTGAGGGATGTTGGTAAATGGTAAAACAAAAACTAACAAAATTTTATGTATGTTCTATTTGTGGAAAAGAACACAATTATAAGGAAAATGCTATACTTTGTGAAGAGAGAGATAAAGAAAAAAAGGAAATGGAAAATATTGAAAGAGCTGAAAAATTCACAATAACTAAAAATCATTTGAACCTTTTAAAAAAATGTATGTTAATTGGGATGATTGTGAATTTGGAGCTCCATGTATTAATCCAAAGAGACCTTATGGAAATTCAGATGTCCTTAATGATATTGCTGAAATCTTAGGGATTAAAAAGACGGAAGATAATGTTCAAGATTACAATAAAGAAGAAGCAAGTGAATATGCAGATAAAAAAGAATACATAGAGGATTTAGAATGGAATGAAGAAATTTATTATAAATTTAATAAGTTGCACAAAGAGACACAAATAGCTCTTCAAATATGTTTATGTATTGGGAAGTTTGAAACTGGAAATTTTTTGAAGCAAGAAACTTATGATGATTTATCTTGGAAGAAGTCTGGAGAAACTAAAGAAAAAAGAGGAGAATAGAAAATGCGAAAAAGAAAATTAAGAAAAATAGGAAATTCATATTATGTAAAGATGGAACAAGCAGACATAAGAGATTGGGAATTAGAAGAGGGTGATTTAGTAGCTGTTAAAAAATTAGGAGATAAAACAGATGACTGAACTAAAATTCAATACAGATGAAAGAGGGCATAATGAAAAATGGAAAAACTTGAAATCTATATTGTGATAGGTATGCTTGTATTATTCGGTATAAGTTTAGTTATGCCTTATGTGGAAACAAAAGATGTTTGTAATTCATTAGGATTGGAATACAAATCTAAACTTACAAAGTGTGTAGATGATAAAGAAAATGAGTGGAGTCTATTTTATCATCCTAATGAAAAATTAGGAGATTTTATTGGACACATGAGTTGGTTTAGGGAAGATTGTGCAATTAAATGTATTGAAAATACCTGTTCGTATGAATATGGACAGATTTGTGAATATGATTAAACTCAATACAGATGAAAGGAGGTAAAAGAAAAAATGAGTGAACAAAGTGAACAGGTTACAACTGAAAAAGTGATGGAAGTTAAAGATTTAAAACCAGTTGCTTCTATTTCAGTAGATTTAACTAAACACCACAAGAAGGAAACAGAAATTGAAAGTGCAAAGATAGTTCAAGTTCCAAGCAATTTTGCAGAATGTGGAACTCAATGGGTTTTAAAGGTTCAAAGTGTAGTTTTAGAAGAGATTGGAGAAGGAGATGAAAAGATTGAGTTTAGAGCATCAGAGTTATTTAATCTTGCTCAAGATAAGCAAGGGAAATTAACTGGATATCCTGATTCAAAAGATTCAAACCTTGTTAAGTTTATGAAAGATATGAATGTTGAACATCCTGATGAGTTAAAAGGAAAGAAAGCAACTATCAAAGCTTATGAAAAAGGAGTTGAAGGAAACACTAAAACTTACTTAAAGTTTCTTTATTAAGTAGATAAAGAAACATTTATATATTTATTTTTATTTTATTTATTGGTTATTAGGAGTTTGATTTTAGTCTGACTTTGTTGGGGGGGAACTTTTAGTTCCCTCTTTAATTTTATTGAAAATTCAATGAGCTTGTTTTTACACAGAATCTACTTTATACACAAAGCCAATGAAATAAAAACATTTATAAACTATATTTTATTATATTAATAATACAGAGTATTAAATATCTAACTTTTGCCAGTTGATAAGATACACACCAAAGGAGGATAAACATTCCTCCTTTTTATATTTAAATGAAACAAAAAACAAAAAAAGATATTAAAGAAGCAATAGTTTATGGATTAATCTTGGGATTAATCGCTGGATTAATTGCTGGATTAGTTGGAGGATTATGTTTGGGATTAGTTGTAGGATTAGTTGTAGGATTAGTTGGGGGATTAGTTGGTGGATTAATTTATGGATTAGTTGGTGGATTAATCTTGGGATTAATCGCTGGATTAATTTATGGATTAGTTGTAGGATTAGTTTATGGATTAGTTGGTGGATTAACAACCCAATTTATTGCTTTAATAACAAATAACCCTTTATTCTCAATTTTTGACTTTTTAGAGTGTTTAATTTGGGCAATTATGGTTGAAATTATTGGTTGGTATATAGTTTGGAGGTTGAGAGAATGAAACAAAAAACAAAAAAAGATATTAAAGAAGCAATAGTTGGTGGATTAATTTATGGATTAGTTGGTGGATTAATTTATGGATTAATTTATGGATTATTTTACGGATTACTTATTGCATTATTTTACGGATTAGTTCATGGATTAGTTAGTGGATTAGTTGGTGGATTAATACTTTTGGCGTATTATTTATTTTGGAGGTTGAGAGAATGAAACAAAAAAACGAATGGGAAAAAAAGACAATTAAAACAGCAAAACTGCTAAGTGATTTTTCATTTACCTTAGATAAAGAAATAGAACATCATCTAAAAGAAAATGGAATTAGTGATACTGAATTATTAAGAGAGTTTTTTTCAAGTAGATTGAATCTAACAAAAAAAGAGTTAAAAAAATTAATAAAAGTTTTTGTTTTAAAAGAATGTGAAATAAAAGAAAGGCAATTATCTAAACAAATAAGAGAATTTGGTGCTAAAATGATTTTAAAATTAACTACTAAAAAAGAAGTAAAAAATAGGATGGAGGAATATTTAAAAAACAAGGAATATGCAAACTAAAAAAATAATAATGTCCTTAATTATCGGAATATTTTTAATTAGTTTTATATCTGCTTTAGAAATAACTTCAAATCCAATTATTGAAGTAGATAAAGTAAGTGGACAGAATATAGATTTTCAAGTTTCAGTAAAAAATACAGAACCTTTTAAATTATTTAATATAACTTTTGAAGATGATTTTATATCCATGAATAAATTTGATTTAGAACCTAATGAAAATAAAACTTTTACAGTTACAATAGATAAAGATAAAACTTTTGATGGACAAATAAGATTAAGAGGAGATTATTATACTGATGTGGGATATTCTAATGAAACAAAAACAGTAATCGTTGATTATGATAATGGTTTTGATGTTTGTAATTTAGAGTTAATTGTTGGGGATAAAGTTGTTTGGGTAAATGATGTTCTAGATGATATTAAATTAAAAAATTATGAAACAGGAAACTATTTTGCAACAATCCCCGAGAATACAAATTATACAAAAGTATTTAATTATCCAGAGGAATTTCATTATTATGGAACAATAATTGGAATCCCTTTCACAGAAGTATGCTATCTTAATGTAAAAGATAAAGAAGGATATGTTCATAATTCAGAATACGATGGAGTAATTGATTTAAAGATAAATTTAATTTATCCTTTGACAACAATAACAAAAACAATTCTAACAGACGAATACAATATTGATTATGGAAGTTCTAAAGAAGATATTTTAAAAATAGAAAATACAGGAAATAAAATAGCAAAGACAATTCATCTTCATTCAGATTGGTTTTCTTTTGACATAAATGATTTTGATTTAGAACCTGGAGAATCTAAAAATATTGGATATAAAATAACTCCAATTATCTACAATACAAATGATACAGATAAAACATATACTAAAACCCTAAAAATAGAAGGAAACTTTGAAACTCTTGAGCATGACTTTAAAATAACAATTCCTTATAAAGATATTGGAAGTTTAATTGGAAATACAACAATAGATGAAGATGGTTTAAGAAATTTAATAAGATATTTATGTGAAGTAAATCCAGATTGGGAAGAATGTAAAAGAAATGAATTTATACAGGGAGGAAGCAATGATGATTTGTATGTAAATCTTAGTTCTTCAACTCTTTATGAATTTATGACTAAATCAGTTAAATCAGATAGAGAACAAAATGAAATTTTATATCATCTTGGAGAGAATACAAATCAATCAGTAAATTCTACAAAAGCTCACGAAAATAAACTAAATAACCTAGAGGATAATTATTCAAGGTTATTAAATATGTTTAAAGATTTAAAGGTTGCATTAATCTTTATTGGACTTATTGGAATTTTTTTATTTTCTTGTATTGTTGGAATAATAATTTTATTTAAAAAAAGACTTGGAGGAAAAATAACTGAATACTTAAAAAATGGTTGATAATTTTAGTTTGGAAATAGAAGAAAGCGATAATGTAAAAAATCCTATTAGAATATGCCAATTATATTTAATTGGTTTTAAAAAGTTAGAAAAAGAAAATAAAAAAAGAATTGGTAAATTAGATAGAGAATTTGAGGGTAAATTAAGAAAATTATATACAAAATATATGAGTAGTATGGAATTTAGAAAAGAAAGGATAGGTGAACAAATAGAATCTTTTTTAAATGAAAACAAAGAAAGAATGGAAAAAATTGTAAATTTAATTGAGGAAGAAGAATGAAAGAATATATAAATTATATGGATTATATGGGAGAATATAATATGAAGGTATTAAAAGAATTTATGTATTTTTCAGGGTATATATGTTTTTATAGCTTTATTGATAGTTTAATTATAGGATTAATAAATTTTTTCTTCCCAACTTTTAATTTAGGATATTCTTCTTGGTATTTTGGAATTTTAGCCATTTTATTTTTCTTAATGATTGTTGATAAATTAAGAATAGGATTTATAGAGAACCTTTTTACAGATGGAAAGAAATATAAAAACTTTAAATTATGGTTTAAAGGAATGGAAAAACATTCTTATTCAGAAAAAGAAGTAAAGGAGTTTATAAAAAATGAAAAAGCAAGATAATAAACAATTTTGGTTTAAATTGGGAATTGGGATATTAGTTACAATAGGATGGATTATCCTTATTTTCTTAAAAATAAATGATTCAGAAGTATCTCTTTTAATACCTTTCATAATAACCATTATTATAACTATTGGTTTTTTTGTTTATCTCTTCTTTAAATCAATTAGCAAATATCTAATCAAACCTAAAGAGAAAAAAGATGAAACTTTAGAGCAAGATAAAATAGAAGAAATTTTACACGAACAAGTAAAGAATATGTGGAATAATATTATAGACTCAAAAGAAAGAAAACCATATAATGTTGGAAATGATTTAATTTATTGTTATAAAGTGGAATTGGAATTTAAAGAAAGATTTGGAAATTCTTGTTATATTTTAATAAATGCAACAAGTAAAAAAATATATCCTGCAATTTTACCCTCTAATATTTCTGATTCAGATTTAAGAAAGGCAATAAATAATATGTCCTCTAATCCAAACAAAGAACCTGATGTAGAAGAAACAGAAACTTCAGACCCTTTTGGAAAAACATTTAGAACAAAAAAGATAATACATAATAAGAAAGAAGAAAAAGAAAAAGAGGAGGAAGTAGTTTAAATGATTTTTATTTATATTTCTGCAATAGTTATGATAGCTATTTTAATTGCTTTAATTTCTTATCTAGTAATTATAATAAAAAAAGAAGAAGATTTACCAAAGGAAATAACTATCTTTGAAAATTATTGCCCTCAATTTGCAGAAGGAAATTCAGATGGAATAATAAAGAAAATAGAATTTAAAAATGAAAGGGCAAGAGTATCTTTTATTCCCTTTAATCTAAAAGATAATAAACCTAAGACAATACACTTTTTACAAAAACAATTGGAATTTATTCCTAAACATTCTTTTTCAAATAGTAATAAATTAAAAGCATATCCAAGTAGATTAGATTTGCTTCCAGAATTTATAAAAAACTCTAAAAATGGAAAAATAATAATGGAAAAAATAACTGACAACAATAAAAAACAAGATGAATCTTCTTTTTTAATTGAAAGATTAAAACACTTAGATTCTTTTATTAAATCAGAAGCAGGAATGGAGGTTGCAGAAGATTTAGTTAAAACTTATAAAGGAGCATTAAAAGATGTTAATTTTCAAAATGGGGGGGTAGAAAGAGGTGAACATTCGAAGGATAATAATTAATAACCCCCTGCAATTTATTAACCTAATTGTTTTATTAGCAATTTTGGTATTATTGGGTTGGATAATCTGGAGTTTTTTTTAAATGGAAAATTTAAAGGCAGTAGTGATTTGTGTGACAATAATTTTAATACTTTCAGGAGTATTGGGCTTTCTTTATTATAAATTTGAATTACCTAGAAAAGAAAAAGAAAATTATCTTAATTTACATCTTTTAGCAAACTTTAAAAATAATCCAATAAGGACAGGGTATGAAATAGAATTAGAAGATAGGACAATTCTTCAGGGAAATACATCTAAATCTTATGAATTGATAAAAATAAGTCCAGGAATTATTAAAATAAGGAATATCAATATAGAGAATCAAAATTTTTATATTGAAGAAAAAATAGTTAATCTTTCTAAAAATAACACTAGAATAGATGTTCGTTTAAACGAACAAAAGCCAGTAAAAGTTGATGTTTATAAAAATGATAGTTATTTTGTAAATGTGTTTAGTGAATATTTTAAGGATGTTGATTTTTGCATTGATTATTCTTATAATTTTATGTTTGTGGAAGCTATAAATTTTACTGAAATAAATAAAGAAGGTTTTGAAGAATATGAATGTTATAGAGGAGATTTTTCATTAATAGATAATAATAAAACAATAGAAATTTCATTTAATAAAAATAATTATCAGGAAGATGAGTTTATGAGTCTATTTTTAATAGATTCTTTAGGAAATCAAAAAATAGTAAAGGTTAAATAACCTAAAATATTAATAATATCAAAAGGGATTAAATATGGGAAATTTAAAAATAAATAAAATAGTAGGATTTTTAATTTTAGTTGCTCTTTTATTTGCAGTAGGATACTTAATTCCTTACACCATTGTTCTTGGTAAAGGAGGAATTTTACAAAAAGACATTTCTGAAAAATTAGGAATTTATTCAGATATTTTATTTTTTGCTGTTCCTTTAATTGTTCTTTATGTTGCAAATTATTTGTGGAAAAGAAACAATGAATATGGAGATAGTATTGGGGTTTATAATAAGGAAGAAACAATTTTTAAAAACTTTACATACCCTCAATTAACTTTAGCAAGTTTTATCTTATTTGGATGGTTATTTTTCTTAGTAAATACCTTTAAATTTTTAGGAAGTGGAGTATTTGGATTAAAAGTTTTACCTCAACAATTTACTCCAATAGATTCTCTTTTAGTTTCAACATCTCAAATTCCAATAGCAGAAGAATTTATGTCTGCCTTTACATTAGGATTAATTTGTTTGATTTTAACCATTGTTGCAATAAAACTTAAATGGAATAAGAAACAATTTAAATGGTATAGATTGGGAATTGTTATTTTTTTAATGTCTGCTTTTGGATTTATTTGGCATAAAACAGCATATCCAACTTCAGATGTTGCAGGATTAGTTGTTGCTTTATTCTGGGGGCTTAAAGCATTTTTATCTTTAATAACTGGATTTTTTATGGTTGCTTTAGCATTGCACATGAATAATAATTTTTTTATTGATTTTTCAAGATTATTTACAAGCGATATTGTTTTAATATCAACCTCAATAGCTCTTATGGGTTTGACTTTCCTATATTATTGGATTTATAAAGGGAGGTTATTTGGAAAAAAGCCAATAAAATTAGAAATATGAAAAATAAAAATTTATTTTTTGCTGTTTTAATAAGTATATTTTTAATAAGCATGGTTTCTGCTTTTTCAATTACTCCTCAGATTTTAGATTATAAGATTTCTTCAATTACAGGAGATGAAGCTGTAATATTTGGAAGCAAAGGAGTTTCGATTAATGGAAATCAAATTTGTTTAACTCCTCAGGTTCCAGATAAATATGTAAAAGAAGTTTGTACAACTGATGAAAAAACTCAGAAAGAAATCTGTGAGAATGTTACTTATAATTATCCTTCGAGTGTGCCTGTTAAAAATTCTTTAGGTAATTTAATTTATTCAATAGGAAAACCTTTTGGGGTAACTCCAAATTATTGTTATACAATTCCTAAATATTTAAGTTGGATTAAATTTGGTTTAGAAAGTATCATAATTGAAGCAGAAACATCTTACAACTCAACTGATACAAACATAACTCAGGAATTAGGATTTGCTCATTTGTCAATTCCAAAATACGAGAGACAAACAGGATTTGATATTTCTCCGAGAACAGCATACTCTCCTTACTCTTTAGACGACGACAATTCTCATGCTTATTTTGATGGTGAGGGGGATTATGTTTTAATGGATAATCCTTTGGAAGATGCTTCTGTAATAAATTTTACTTTTGGTTGTTGGGTTAAGAATATTGAACCTAAACTCCATTCTGTAACTTTTAGAACTGATGTAGATGCTTATGGTATGTTGTCAGATTCAGAGGGGAGTTTTGATTGTAGAATTGCAAATACCTCAGGTTCTCAATTTGCGACAGATGGTTTTGATGTTTCTTTAGGTGTTTGGAAAAATTATTATTGTGTATTTAATGGAACTCATCTTACTTCTTATGAAGATGGAGTATATTATGATTCTATTGAGGTTATTGGTTCTGTAAGAGATGATTCAACTTTAAGAATAGGTTATGAGGGTTCTAGTGATAGGTATTTAAATGGCTCAATAGACAAAGTAGAAATTTGGAACACCTCTTTAACAGCAGATGATATTTCTACACTTTATTCAGATGGAAGAAAATCAACAACAAAAAGAAATGAAACTAATTTAGTAAGTCAATATTTATTTGATGATACAAGTGATGCAACTGCAACAGATTCAGCAGGTTCAAATGATGGAACTTTTGAAGGAGACGCAACATACTCTTATGATGTTTTAGGTTTAGAGTTATATATGCCTTTTGATGATAATGTCTCCACAACTACAACTTATGATTATACTGATAATAATCATGATTCCACTTTTGATTCAGGAGAAGTTTATAATTCCTCTGGAAAGTATGGAGGAGCAATGAGTTTTGATAATACTTATGCTGGAATAGAATTGTCTGAGACTTTTTTTAATTGGGATTCCAATTTTGATTTTTCCTTTGGATTATGGGTAAAAAGAACTAATTTTACAGGAGGTTCTTCTGGAAGTGATGTTCAGGGGGTTATTGCTTCTAATTTTAATACTGGAATATGTTTAAGAGCTTATTCTTCTTCTATTATTTGGGGGGTAAGAAGTTCAACAGATGATTCTTTTGTTAAAAGTGAGGATTTGGGTTTTAATGAAAATATTTGGAATCATTTGTTTTTTACTTATGATGGAGATTCTAAAGAAGCTAGATTATATCTAAATGGAACAAAAGTTAGCAATTTTACTTCTACTCTTGATGATTTGGATTTATCAGATGCTCCTTTTAATTTAGGGTATTCTGTTTTAGGAGGTTCAACTAAAGATTTTATTGGCTCAATAGACGAAGTAATGGTATTTTCAAAAGCACTTACTCCAACAGAAGTAAGTAATATATACAATAATCAAAGCTCACGATTTAAGCATTCAGGAACAATGCTATTTCAGGATTTAGATTTTGGAACAAATGAAACAACAAATATAACTTTAACAAATTGTAAAATGCCTAATTCAAGTTTTTTACAAGCCAATTTATCAAATAATGGAACATATAATCCTTTTTCAAGTTGTTCAATTATAGATTATCTTTTAGGAACAGGAACAAAACCAACTGAAAATTTAACATTAAACTTTTTAACAGGAGCAAATGATTTCTTTACTCCTTTAATAATTCAAAATATAACTTTTGATACATATTTTGAATCTCCACAAATCACAATAAATTCTCCGTCTGTAAATCAGACAAATAATTCAGTTTTATTTAATATAACTGCAACAGATAATAAAGGTGTTTCTGCGTGTTGGGTTTCTTTAGATAATGGAACAACAAATAATACTTTAGAAAATATTGCAGGAACAGATTATTATAATTTCACTAATTCTTCTGTTCCAGAAGGAAATTATATTATAACTTTTTATTGTAATGATACTTCAGGCAATGAAAATTCAAGTCAGATAACAGTAAAAATAGACACAACTCCTCCAGTTATAACAATTTTAAATCCAGATGAAGATGAACATGAACAAGCAACAAATGTTTTATTAAAAATACAAACAAATGAACTTTCAAGTTGTATTTATAGTTTAGATTCAGGTTCAAATATTTCTATGGAAGGAGATAATATAACCCATACAAAAACTATTTCAGTAACTACTGGAAATCATTATGTTTATTTTTATTGTAATGATACTTTAAATAACTCAAATGCTTCTTCAAAAAGAAGTTTTTATTATAGAAAAGTTACTGGTTCAACTGGAAGTGGAGGAAGTTCTGGAGGCGTTATATACAAGGGTAGAGAAATAATCAATTTATCTAAGCTAGAAATAGTTTCTCCAGAGGAAATATATTATAATGAATCTTTTGAAATAATTATAATCCCTCAAAATTCAGAAAATAAACCAGTGGAAATAGATTTTATAGAGATTAAATTAATAGATAATATAACTTATCAAGAATATAACTTAGAAAAAATACAAGATACTTATTTAAAAAAGTTTAAAGTATTCGAAAACAATATTACTGAAGTAAATATTAACATAAAAGTTATACAAGGGTCAAAAGTTATAGTTGAAGAATTAAACTTACTAATAAAAGAAGAACCATTATTAAAAGGAATTGAAAGAAAAACAAGGAATATATTAAAATATTATTGGGTTTATTTTGTTTTTGGAATTGGAATTTTCTTAGGATTGGCAACAATAGTTTCTTTAATAATAAAGAAAAAATGAATATACAAATAAAACCATTAGGAGCATTTATATTTATAATAATTGCAATTGGATTATTTTTTGGAGGTTATTATTATTCTCAATACTATCAAAAAGTTCCTTCACAATGTTATACAAATTTAAAACCTTCAAGTTTTTTTGTAGGAAAACCCTTAAGCACAACTGCACAAGGAGAAGTTATAATATCTTCAAATAATAAAGAGATATTTACTATACAAACTTCTGATTCAGGAAGTATGCTTCCATCTGTTCCAGATTGGGCAGTTATTGTCTATATAAAGCCCACTGAAGATACTTTAAGGGTGGGAGACATCATTTACATTAAAAAAGCAAATTTATTGCATAGACTTGTTAGAATTGATGGAGAGGAATATATTACTAAAGGAGACAATAATGCAATTGAAGATAAAGAAAAATGGAGGTTTAAAGATATAGAAGGACAAGTTGTTGGAATTTTATATTAATGAAAAATGAAAAAGAATTTAATGTTTTTTTGTATTATCTTTAGTATTTTTTTACTGGGAGTTATCTCACCCTATGGCATACAAAGTGATGAAGATATAACTGAAGATGCAGATAGATATTATATTGGAACAATTGGAGATTCCTTTGAACAATTTTTAATATATATTAATGTTACTTTAGCAGATTCAAATAGAACAACTTTTTCAAATAATTTAAGTAGTGAAAATTTAACTTTTACAGGAAACCAAAATTTTACAAGAAATATTTCTATTTATAGATATGCTGATGTTACAAGTGCTTTTATTAATTTAACTGGATATGAGAATGTAGTAAATGATTGTTACCAGGAAAGTGCTAATGAAAGTAATCAAACAGGGATAGATGGAAGCTGTGGATTAAATTATAGTGGAGTTTATGGAACAATAGATTCTTGTGCATTTGATGGGGATTGGAGTGATTCTTGTGGAGATTATAGACCTTTAGGGAATATTACTTATACTCCTCCAAGAGGAGTTAAGAATGCAACTCTAAATTTAAGTGTTGATTTAATTGCAAGTGCAAATTCTGAAAACATTACTATTCCTAGCGATTGTATTGGTGATAACTTAAAGTTAAACTTTGAATTTATTGATTTAGGATTAAATCACTATACAAATACCACTTGTTTTAATATTAGTGATGATTCAAAAATTCCTTTAGATATTTGTTTAGCTAATGATGGAACAGGATGTTACTTATACGAAGAAGCAATATATTGGAATATGAGCAATCATACAAATAATCCCTATATCTCAATAAACAATACAGATATCTGGAATCATACAGGAGAATTTAATTCTACATTTTCTCCAAATAAAACTTCTGATTTTGCTTCAACTTTGAATACTGCTTTAAATTCTGGAGATTGTGATTGTAATAATTGTCAATTAGATGGAGATAATTGTATTATAACTTTAACCTTTCATTCAGATTCCTTTGGAATATTAAAATATTCTGCAATAGATATTCAATTAGAACAAAATGCTTCATTCAACCTTTCTATTGGAGATTATTTAGTTTATAACAATAGTGCGATAAATCAAACTTCAGAATTAGGAACTTTAGACCATAAAACATATATGAATAAAATATTAGATGGAGGATTAGATAATTGTAATTGCACTACCTGTAATAAAACAGGAGATTCATGCACCATTCCTTTTTATTTTAATTTTACAGACAATATAGAAAATGTTTTTTATAATTCGGATTATGATTTATATCAACAGAATGCTGGAGGAGGAGGATATACTTTAATTCCAGATAGCGACGAAGGAGGAGAAGATAAAACTCAGGGAGGATATGGTTTTGATAATGAAGTTGTTTATGTTGGAACAGGAAACAAATCATGGAGCATGGAAGTAATAAGGGGGATACAAAAATATGAACTATATATTCCTTTTGGTTCTTCTAGAGAATTGACAATTAATTATGAAAATCTTGGAACAGATGATAGGAATATAAAACAGGAATGTGAAAATAAAGAAGGAACTATTTGTAATTATGTTGAATTTGAAGAAGATTCATTCACTCTTCAAGCATTAAAGGAAACAAAACAAGTAAAGAAATTAAAGATAAATTTAGAAGAAATGCAGGAATTAAATGAAAATGAATTTATATTTAATGTTAAATCAACTGATGAATTAAAAAACTCTGGAACAATCTCCATTTTTGTAAGTATAAATCCTCCATTTTCTTTTTTAGGAATAATCTCTAAATTTTCTCCATACTCTAAAACAAGTTTTGGACTTCCTTATTTATTATTATTTTTTCCAGTATTTTTCTTTTCACTAATAATTTTTGCAAAGATATTACCAAAGGGAACTCCTATTAAAGCAATTTGGGTTTTTTTAATTAGTTTATTTTTAGCAATTATCCCCTTAATTTTACTTTAATAAATCAACAAAAATAAAAATAAATACATTTAAAAAGTATAAATCCTTTAAAATAAAAGATAAATTAAAATGTCAAATTTTAGGAATTTTTCAAAACCAAAGGTTACAAATGAAACCAATTGGAAAGCTGTATTAATTCTAGTAGGAATAATTTTTGTTGGAACTTTTCTTGTTTGGAAATTTGTTAGTTTTGGTGCAATTGCAGGATATATAGGAAATCAAATTGGAGGAATTTTTACCGATGTTGGAGAGACATTTAAAGGTAATGATTATCTAGAAAATTTTGAAATAACCGAAGATAAAATAACTGCTTCTGAAGAAACTTTAATAAAATTTGATATTCGTAATCCAACTAAAGATTCTAAAAAGATTTATTTGAGTGTAGAGTATGATAATATAGATTGGGATGTTGATTTTGGAGTAATCCCCTCTGCTCCTGTTTTTTTAAGTTCAAATAAAAAAGATTATGTTGGAGAATTAGGTTCTCAACAAAAAGAAAGAGCTTATATCGAAGTTACTCCTTTTGGAGGATTAAAAGACTATGGAAAACATACTTTTAAATTAAATGTATATGATGAAAATTCAAATCTATTGGATAACAAAGAGGTAACAATAGAATTAATAGAATAATGGATATTGTTTCTCTTAATAATTGGTTAAATTCCTACACTTATATTTGGATGGGAATTATTGCACTTGTTTTAATATGGATAGTTTTAAGAATTTCTAGAAAAAAATAAGTTTAATGATTATAAAAAGGACAGATTGCTACTTATCTGCCCTTTTGGTTTGAAAAGAGACCTATGAATATAAAAAAAGAAAGGAGAGATAATCTTTTATCTCTCATAATTCTTTTTATTTTTTTTGTGCATTTCTGCTTTGTTTTTTCGGTTGTCAAATTCTGATTTTAATCCATCATAAAGGTTAAATAGAGTTTTTACAACTCCACGAACTAAACCAGTAATGACACCACTTACAAGAGCAAATGAAATAGATACAAATCCAATTGCTAATCCAAATACAAGTTCTGAAACCCATTTTGTAATGGATTTAAGGACTTCTTTGTTGTTTGTAACAGCAAATTTGTTTTGTCTTTCATTTATTTGCATTTGTTGTTCTTCCATTGTTTTTTCTCCGTATTTAATTTTCTTAAAGAGTTTATTACTCTTTAAGGATATGCTCTTTAAGGATATAGGGTTTATAAATGTTTCCTTTTAAAAGGCTTTGTTTAATAAGTCCTTTTTAGTCCATACTTTTTAAACAGAAATATAATATACGAAAGATTTATAAACTTAAAAATAATATATTTTATATGAATAAAGTAAAAATAACTAAAGATGGTTTCAAATGTGAAAGATGTTCTCACAAATGGATTCCCTATGACATAAATAAAAAACCACGAGTTTGTCCTAAATGTAAATCTCCTTATTGGGATATTTCAAAAAAGAAAAAATAATTTAATTTAAATTATTTTCTATTGGGAAAAGTTTAAAAACCCCAATAACTTAAAGGAATTGTATGAAATCCAAGAAAAAAAGAGATGTGTCATTAGTTATAGTTGGGGTAATTTTATTATTTGTTGTTTTATCTCTTGGTTATTTTTCTACTAAACAATCAGTTATTCCTTTACCTCAAGAAACAATAAATGAAAAATGGCTTGGGAATGATGTTAAACTAACAGCAGTTGGAGGTTTTAAATCAAATATAAATACAAGAGACAACCCTTTTTATGGTAATGATGGAGATGTAACCATAAATAATGATTATTCTATTTCTGACAAATTAATTTTAGAAACAAGTGTTAAAACAGATAGACAACAAAGCGATTGCAATTCAATAGAAGCTGAATTAGATTTACCTTCTGGAGAATTAACTGCTAAATGTTATACTTCTGCAAAAGATGATGATTGGGATATGGCTAGAGCAGTTTGTAAAATTAATATTGATAATTCAGTTTTAAGTTCAAAAGCAAAAAACAGCGAAGATATTTCTAATGAAAAAACATTTAATTTTGTATTAAATGAACCAACAAAAGTTAAAGTGGAATTGCTTTCTTGTGGAGCAAAAGCATCATGCTCTTCAGATGCAAGTTCAAGAATAGTTTTAAGTTTTGATGATAAAATTGCTCCAAGAAGAACAATAATGCCTGATGATGAATTACCTGGAGAAACTTCAGAAAGTGGAGAAATAAGTAAATTAGTTTATTTAATCCCAATAACTTTAATTATAGTGTTTGTCTTATTAATCTCTTCATTAATTAAAATATTGAGAAAGAAAAAATGAGAAGTTTATTAAATGATAAAAAAGGAGTAGGATTTTTAACAGCTATTGCAGGGATAAAGATATTATTTCCTTTGGTGTTGGGTTTAATAGTGGTTTTAGCTTTCATATTTTCAGGAAAGTTTAGAATTGCTATGATTGGGGCAGGGTTAATTGTTGGAGCATTTTGGATAGTTTCAAAAACAAATAATAGAAAATTAAAAGTAGGTTTAGTTTTAGGAGCATTAATTATTGGAAGTTTTTTTATATTTAGTTCTGGTTATTTACAGAGTGTATTGTCTGTTTCTACAATAACCGAATCTGGGGGAAATGTATATTGGACTTTTTATGCTTCTGCTAATAAACCCAATGAAAATTATATTTTTACATATAACCCATCAAACTATGTTAAAAAAGATGGAACAAAATTAGAACCTCAAGACAATTTAGTGCTTACAATAAGTCCTAGTCAAGCAGAATGTATCTATCAGATGAATAAAGTAACCAAAAAAACAGGCATATTTAGTTCATTTGATTATTATACTTTAAGTAATCCAGAAAAAGTAGCAGAAGTAGAAATTTGTGAAAGAGATAATCAATGTAAAACATTAGATGGAACAGTAGTAGATTCAATTGAAATTAAAGATATTGATGGTAAAGGAAAAGTAGTCATAGAAACACAAGGATTATTATCTGGAAAATTTAATTGTCCATCACAAAGTAATGTAGCTGTTGTTTATAATGAAAAAGAAGATAATTATAATATCTTTTATAAAAATGAATTGGATAATTATATTGCAAGTTCAAGTTATACAGGTTCAGGTTTATTAAATTATTTATTAAGTTTAGCATATTCAAAAAGAAACTTACAATTAAATAGCGATTTTACAAGTAAAGTAGAAGATGTTAATTTTTATGGAACAGATGAAATCAAATTAGCAATAGATTTTGGGTATCCTACATTTACCATTACAGCAGACCAAGATTATTTTAATAGCTTAGAGTATGTGGTAAAAACAGCATATCCAAAAATAATTAGTGTAGATTATAACGATGAGATTAAGATAGATGATTCAACTTCTATTAAAGTAAAAGTTAAAAATAAAGAAGATTATAAAGCAGAAGCAATTATAAAAGCAAAAACTCAATATGGTTCTATCTCTCCAACAGAAAAAAATATTGAAGTGGAAGATAAAACCACCACAGTTACATTTTCTTACAAAGCTCCAAATTTAAAAAGATGTTCAGATATTGAGTTTGAAGTTTGTGGAACAAGCCAGTTTTCATCAGTTAATTGTGACACAGAAAAAATAGAAATTTGTTCAATAGAAGAAGAAGGAGAGAATTATTGTGGAGATGGAGTCTGTCAATCAAATGAAGATTATACTACTTGTCCTGAAGATTGTGAAGAAGAAGGAGAGAATTATTGTGGAGATGGAGTCTGTCAATCAAATGAAGATTATACTACTTGTCCTGAAGATTGTGAAGGATGTGAATGGTATGAACAAGAATATACAAAGACAGAAAAAGACTATGGAAAATTATATTGGAGAGCATATACCCCTTTTATAAAACCAATAAAATCAGAAACAAAAAGCTGTAAACTAGCAAATTGGGTAAATTTATTAGCTTTCTCCTTAATATTAATCTCTGTAGGTTCAGTTTATGTTTTTATAACATTTAGAAAACCTAAAAAAAAGGTGAATAAAATTAAAAATGGCTAAAAAAGGATTTTGGAGAAGAACATTTGGAAAGAAATTTAATATTTGGGATTTTCTTCTTTTAAGTTTATTACTAAGTTATCCTACTTATTTATTTTATACTTTAAATTGGGATTTTTTAGAATTATCTAAAACTCTCTTAAATAGTGTTGGAGCTTTTATTTGGGGGGGTATTTTAGTTGCATATTTAGTGAGGTTAATAGTAAATAAAGCTAAAAAATGATAAATGGATAGTGTTGGAGCTTTTATTTGAGGGGGTATTTTAGTTGCATGTTTAGTGAGGTTAATAGTAAATAAAGCTAAAAAATGATAAATGGAACATCACAATTAATTCAAGAAAAAGCCTTTGCTTATGATTCGAGCTTAATATTTTTATGGGCAATTATACTAATTGTATTTCCATTAACAACATTAATTTTTAAATCAAAAAAGACTAATTGGGGGAAGTTTTGGGTAGTTTTTATTTTTACTGCAATTATTTCAGGAATTGCATTAGTATTTTTAATATTTTCACCTCATGCAATCACTTCAAGTTTAAATTATATTAAGGGCTTTTTTTTAACCTAAAAAAGCACAATAATTAAATTTATCATAGAGTTGAAAGGAGGGAAAAAAGATGGCAAAAAAAAGATATAAGAAAAAGAATAAAATATCATTGTGGATAGCAATGATATTAGGACTTCTTGCTACAATTGGTATTGGAGGATTGTTTATTAATGGAACATTCTTAAATACTGTTATTTTAGGTATGCTTCCAGAGATTGTTCATACTCTAGTAGGATGGGGGTTTGTTGCAGGAGGTATAGTTAGTTTTGTTTTAAGTTTATTGAAGAAATAAAATAATAACTTAAAAGAAGATTAATTTCTGAGAATATCGAAAAAACGAGAGAGTGTTCGGAATTAGTGGCTTTTGATTACATTTTCTTCTCCTGTTAAGTTCGTGGCTTTTTGCTGTTTAATTGAATTTAATAAAAGTGTGTTCCATCTATTTCCATTAACTCCAACCCCACAC
>Ga0272442_10004696_pt1 | contig 18537 bp, 20 predicted proteins | sample SSMForm2O_FD_200262 | JGI IMG/M metagenome (GOLD analysis project Ga0272442, IMG submission 200262) | Marine sediment archaeal communities from Little Sippewissett salt marsh, Falmouth, MA, United States - SSM-Form-2O | ecosystem: Environmental > Aquatic > Marine > Wetlands > Sediment ... | reverse complement strand
GTACTTGCAGTCGAAACCATCTTTGAAGATGCGAACAGGGGAGATCGGGCAGCTGAATCCGATATTCTTAATGCTTTTGAAACAAGCGACCCCTATGAGATTGCGTCCCAGATCCTTAAGAGCGGGGAGCTTCAGCTTACCGCAGAGCAGAGAAAGCACATCCTTGAAGAAAAAAAGAAAAAAGTCATATACACCATTGCCAAGAATGCAATAAATCCCCAGACAAGAGCACCGCATCCTCCTGCCCGTATCGAAAGGGCAATGGAAGAAGCAAAGGTGCACATAGACCCTTTAAAAAGTGTGGAGCAGATGGTAAACATTACCATGAAAGCCATCAGGCCTCTGATCCCCATACGCTTTGAAGAAGTCGATGTAGCTGTAAAAATTCCTCCCGAGTATGCCCCAAAGGCTTACGGAGATATTTCCAGGAGCGGAAGTATTTTGAAGGAAGAATGGCAGAATGACGGCTCCTGGATCGCAGTGGTCAGGATTCCGGCAGGAATCCAGAACGATTTTTATGCTCTTTTAAATCATCTCACTAAGGGAGAAGCTCAAACTAAACTTTTATAAGAGGATGTTGGATGGATAAAAAAATAGTGATCCCTGGTGACCTGTTGTCCGAGAATGCTAGAAACGCAGGATACGGGACATATGTCAAGAACAATAAGGTCTATTCTTCGTTGTGTGGTATTGAAAACAGCAAAGAGGATAAGGTTGGAGTGATCCCGCTTGCGGGGACCTATATGCCCGCCCCCAATGATGTGGTTATAGGGATCGTTGTTACGGTTACCCCATCCAACTGGTTTATGGATATCGCTGCCCCCTATGATGGGATGTTCCACGTATCGGAATATCCCAGAAGAGTCGAGTCCGCAGATATGCCTTCGATTCTGAATATAGGCGATGCCGCAATCCTCAGGGTTAAAGATGTAGACGATTCCATGAAAGTTGAACTTGCCCTGCGGGATTCAAGCCTTCAAAAGCTCAGGACAGGCCAGATTGTCGAAGTTGAGCCTGTGAAAGTCCCCCGTGTAATCGGACACGGCGGCTCCATGATCTCTATGTTGAAGAAAGAGACGAACTGTAATATTTTCGTTGGTCAGAACGGAAGGATATGGATCGATGGAAAAGATGAAGACATGGAGCTTTTGAAAAAGGCTTTTCAGCTGATTCAAGTTGAATCCCAGCGTTCCGGATTGACAGATCGTGTCTACGGCTTTTTGAAAAATGAGATTGAAATGCAAAAGCAGCCAAAGCCTGCTGCATATTTCAATAGCAAAAAGAAAATAGTGCCGGACACAAAAGAAGAACCTTCTGAAGAAAATCATTCTGAAGAAACATACAGAAAAATCGATGTCTTACTGGACCCGGAAGCTTGAGATCCGGATTGGTTTGGACCTTAATGGGATATTTCCAGGAAATTCGGTGTTTAGAAGAAGTTTGTTTAGGAGACGCTTGGAGATTAAAGTATGAGTGATAAACCTGAAAAATTAATTACTGATGACGGGCTGCGCCTTGATGGGAGGCGTGTGGATGAGATCAGGCCCATGACAATAGAAGTCGGTGTACTTTCGAGAGCCGATGGTTCCTGTTATCTTGAATGGGGCAGGAATAAGATCCTGGTAGGCGTATACGGTCCCAGGGAAGCCCACCCCCGTCGCACCCAGCGTGCAGATTCCGCAGTTATCCGTTATAGGTACAATATGGCTGCTTTTTCCGTTGAAGACCGCGCCCGCCCCGGGCCCAGCAGGAGGAGCATTGAAATCTCAAAGGTTTCCAGGGAAGCCTTCGAGCCCGTGATCATGAGCGAGATGTACCCGAAAGCGGCTATCGATATCTTTGTTGAAGTCCTGCAGGCAGATGCGGGGACAAGGACCGCCGCAATCAATGCCTCGGCTGTCGCTCTTGCGGATGCCGGCATCCCCATGAAAGGGCTTGTGACTTCCTGTGCTTTCGGAAAGGTTGACGGGACGGTCGTTCTCGACCTCAACAAGGACGAAGATAACTACGGAGATGCCGACTTCCCGGTGGCAATGACCCAGGATGGGGAAATTACCCTGGTCCAGATGGACGGCCACCTTACCCAGGATGAAATTAAGAGAGGCCTGGAACTTGTGAAGAAAGGTTGCAGCCAGATCTTCGCACTTCAGCAGGCTGCCCTCAGGACCAGGTTCGAGTTTCCGGAAGCAGAGGAAACCGAAGAGCTTGAGGAAGGGGAAGCCGTTGAAGCTGCAGAAGCCGAGATCTCTGAAGTGGCCGCCAGGTATGCGGGCGCAGCCGAAGTTGAAGAGGAAGCAGAGGCCGATGAAGTAATTTCCGAAGCCGAAGAAGAAGCCGAAGAGGAAGAACTCGAAGCTGAAGAAGCTGAAGAGGAAGAACTCGAAGCCGAAGAAGAAGCCGAAGAGGAAGAACTCGAAGCCGATGAAGAAGCCGAAGAGGAAGAACTCGAAGCCGATGAAGAAGCCGAAGAGGAAGAACTCGAAGCCGAAGAAGAAGCTGAGGAAGAGGGCGAAGAGGAAGAAAAGTCCGAAGGGCCCTGGAAGGTTGTCAAGGATCCTCTTGATCCTGAAGCCGGGAACGGAGGTGAAAACGATGAGTAACGTTATTCCCACCCTCAAGAAAGATTACATTTACAACCTTATGGTCAAGGGCAAGCGCCTGGACGGGCGCGGGTTCGAAGATTTCAGGGACATCAAGCTTGAAACAAACGTTATTGTGAAAGCCGAAGGTTCTGCAAAGGTGACCCTCGGGAAAACCCAGGTTCTTGTGGGCGTAAAACTCCAGACCGGAACTCCTTTCCCTGACTCCCAGGACGAAGGCGTGATCATTACTAACCTGGAACTGAACCCCATAGCTTCCCCGAGTTTTGAGCCCGGACCCCCCAGGGAAGAGGCAATCGAGATGGCCCGTGTCGTGGACAGGGGAATAAGGGAATCAGGCGCAATTGATATAAAGAAGCTTTGCATAACGGAGGGAGAATCCGTATGGATCGCCTTTATCGATATTCATGTCCTGAATGACGACGGAAATATCATTGACGCGTCCTGCCTTGCTGCTATTGGAGCCCTCATGACCACTATGGTTCCGAACGAAATGGCGGGCATCGGGGAAGACGTGCCCCTGGCAATGAAGGAAATGCCTGTTGGCGTGACCCTTGCCAAGATCGGAGGAAAGCTCATGGTGGACCCCGGCAGGGACGAGGAATCTGTCTGTGAAACAAAACTGACAGTGGTGTCCAGCTCGGACGGGTCGGTTAACGGCATGCAGAAGATGGGTCCTGCTCCTCTCACCGAAGAAGAGCTGCTGGAAGCAATTGAGCTGGCACGCAAAAAGGCTGGCGAAATCCGGGAAGAGTTCCTGGCAGGCCTGGAAAGGAAGGACTAAAGCCAGGCAGGGTCCGTCGGGTAGGATTAATTAAATATAAATATTACATGCCTGTATTACGGTCTAAGTTTAAGCTATTGAACTTAGGCCGGTCCCTTTGGACCTAAAAGTGTAACAGTTCAGGTTTACAGTTTAAGGAGTTTATAACGATGGCAAAAAAGTATACTAAGAAAGGACGAATAAGCAGGTCTGCTGGCAGGTTCGGAACCAGGTACGGGAGAAAGGACAGGAAGCTGGTTGCAGATCTCGAAGGACGCATGCGCGCACCCCACGTATGTGTCAAGTGTGCCCGCCCGAGCGTAAAGAGGATCGGTACCGGCATCTGGAAGTGCAGCAAGTGCGGACACACCTTCGCTGGCGGGACCTATATCCCCTACACCAGTGTCGGGCAGAACCTTCTGCGCACTATGAAGAACACCCTTGAGGCAAAGTAATTTCGGATTAACCGTTTATGTGAGGTTGTATGGGTTACAAGTGCACTCGCTGTAAACAGAAAGTGGAAATCGACTACGAGTACACAGGTATTCGCTGCCCGTACTGCGGACACAGGATCCTGGTGAAGGAACGTCCGACTACTATAAAGCAGATCAAAGCCGAGTAAGTATGTTCATTGCTCTGGCTGACGAGTACGAAGTAGTCGATAATGTAAAGGGCTTCGCTCAATATAAGCCCTTATCTACTTCTCCCAAGGCATAGCCTTGATGAAAAACAGATGCCTGCGATCAGGACAGTACATATCCATTTCTATTTTCAATCTGGCTGCCAGATCACAGCAATATGCAGCTGCAACTCCGTAGTACTTTTTTAAAATTTGGCAGAGTTCCCGGACCTCGACCCCGTCATGAACATAGGGCCTCATACTCTCCAGGACTTCCATGGCAAGCTCTTCTTTCGTCACCGTATACAGACACTTCAATATATTCGACCGCATACTTGGTCGCAGTTTCCAGGTCCGTGAACTGTTTTGTTTCCAGAGCGTGCAGTTTAACGTTATGAGTGTGCAGTTTAACGTTATAATACTGCTCGGTACCGCATACAGGGCATTTTGTTTTTACATACATTTTTGAAACCCGCATAATTTACATGTGAATAAAACAGTCTGACATATAAAAAAATAATTAAGCGGGTTGAAAGTAATAACAAAGATAATTTAAATATGTATGAATATTTTCAAAATTTTTAACTGAAATTTATCTCAAAACGGATTAAATGCGAAAATAATATACACTTTTTTTTATAAAAAAATAAATAGTAATAGTTTCAATAAATTATATATAATATAAAAATAATTAGGAAAACTAATAAATTGAGAAAAACGGAAATTCTTAATAATAGAAAAACGGAAAACGGATAATTTGTTCCTCCCAATCAAATCAAACCCCATAAGATTGAGAGAAAAGCCTTAAAAACGGAAAAACGGAAAAACGAAACCCACCAATCTTATTTGACCCCTAAGATTAAGGGGAAAATCCTTAAAAACGGAAAAACAACGCCTCCCAATTAGATTCAATCCCAGAGATTGAGAGAAAAACCCCAACTATCTCAATCTCCTTCTTTTCAATAATGCTTTTTTTGAATGACATGTGGCAATAATTTTAAAACTGGCTTATGCAGTATCCACCAACGTTTAAAAATATTTTCATTTAAACACATTAGGAAAAACTTTTATTCTTTCATATCTATGCCGGAGTACAAGTTTTCGAAAACTTGGAAATATAGAATAAATAAAAAAAAGTAGTCCAAAGGATCTAACCCCTCCAGATTGAGAGGAAATACTTTATCCTCTCAATCGCAGTCTTTTCTATAATAAATTTTATTTTTACATAAATAGGCAGATAATATTAAATCTCCCTTACTTCGGTGATAGCCCGAAAAATAGCCTCTCCCAGTTTGATTTAATCCTCAAGATTGAGAGAAAACAATTTTATCTCAATTTTGCGGTTTTCCAGTCCCGCATTGGAAGAGATTTTAATTATTCACATTGAAATAATTTTAAAAACAACTGCGAAAATTTTTATATTGTGTACTCATATGAAAAAACACAAGTTTGTAAAAACTTGGAAAAACAGAGAAATGAGTACTCCGGTTTGATTCAACCCCATGGATTGAGAGGGAGAGGTTGTCCCTCTCAGTCCTAAATTTACAACATTCCTGGAGCTTTTTCTGAAAATACTTCTGGTATAGGCATTGCCACGTTTGTGAAACGTTATGTATAGAATAGAGTGAGAGAGGACCAGTTCCATATTGTTGGGAAAGTTGTCCAAAAAATAGAAGACGCCGATTTTAAAATTGGACTTATGAAACTGGTCTATTAATAAGTGGGATTTCTTATTAAATAAAGTTATTCTGTGCTTCGCCAAACTCAGGCTTTGCTGTCAAGTTTAAAAATAACTACTCAGCCCAGACAAAAAAGATCAATAACTATCTTCTTTCAATTTTTCAATATTTTGTCTGAAAGCATTCCCGGGACCCAGATAGTGTATAAATTGATCAGTCACTACACACTTCTTTCTAAAATTATAACCCTTGTGACAGTCCCAACACATGTAAACATCCTGATCGATCTCCCGGTCTTCTGGTGCACAATAAGCACAAGCACCATCAAAGCAGCCTTCACACCCGGTAGTGTAGCCACCATAAAAGGGACAGATTATAACCACGCTAAAATCCTCAGAGCCGCAAAACGGGCACCTCCCATTTTCAAAAGACTCAAAGACATCTTCTTCAGTCAGCAAATGCAATCTCCCCATTCTTTGTGATCGATCAGTTAATCTAAAAAAATTAAGCAAAGTACTAAATAAATTTACCTATTTGTTATCCAATCACAACTATTTCTTTAAAAATTATGCGTTTGTGCTTGCCAACCCCCCAAACCCCCGCCGCATAATCTCCTGATATCTGAGACACAACGAGCCCCCACGCAATAGATCAATCCGCCGGAGATCCACCCTGGGGAGATCAGATGGAGCTCATATGTGGCCAGGCCAGGAAGGTTAGATCTTGGAGAAGTTCAAGGAATGGCGAGCCGGCCTCAAATATCATCTCGCAAAAAACAACATTCCTGTCGAAGACCGTCCGGACGGTACCCTTGTAGCCAAATTCGGGACCGAAATACGGGAAATGACCCCGGAGATATAGAGGGACAACTACAACCAATACCTGGACAGGCTCGCAGGGAAAGGGGAAACTGCCCATGCCTGAACCCACACCCGAGCAAGAAAAAGCAATCCGAGAACTGGCAGCCATGCCCGACGAATTCTACCGGATGTACGAAGCCTCCGGCAACATCGTCATGATTTAAGGAGTAGACTTTGCAAGGCGCTGGGTGGCACACCGGAATCTGTCCCCCCAGACGAAACAGTGTGCCCCCCAAAAAATGTCCGATTGCTCGGTGTGATAAATAGAATTATTTTTCATACTGAATATACCCGCAGGAAACAAAATTCCTGAACAAAAATCCATAATTCCGATGACCAGTGGAGGAATCCAATTTCCAATGTTGTCCGACCACATCCCAAAAAAGCACCCGGTTCAAATCCGGGTATCGGCACCTCCGTTTTAGCTCCCGAAGACCAGAAGAAGATATGTGGGAGTGTCTTGCTTCAAAATAGAGTGGGGGGTATATGGGAGGTTTCGGGAGCATTGAGTTTCGAAACTACAACGGTAGCCTATTGTTATTTCTATTTAAAAAAATAGTAGGAAGCGCAATTTCTAAAAAAAGATCCATAGTGCCGGTGACCAGGGAGGACTCTTATTTCCTGTGTTAGACCATACTCCCAAACTCCCCACCCAGTTCAAGCCCCATATCATCATATCCTGTACATGCAAAAAGATATATTATCTCCAAGAGGAGCGAAAGTGAAAAATACTTCGTCCTCATCATGAGGACTATGTTCATTACTTCTTCTCGCAAACCTTCTGCAAAGACCCGGACGCTTTGCAAGTACCTCTCGCGCTTCACCGGCGGAACTTATGTGAACCGCGGCAAGATGGGCATGCAGGAGATACTGGAGTCTTCAGGAGCCGAACCCCTGATACTCGTGGGTGAGTACCACGGAAATCCCGGAGAACTTGGTTTTTACGGAAAAGCCGGGAAACTTCTTTTTTCTTTAAGGTTTACGGAATCCTATTCCCCGGAAATCGAGTCTCACCGCTTCCGGGAACTGGAACCCCTTTTCTCTGGCAGAGGCGAAATAGCCAATGCTCTTGCGTCTTTTTTACCTTTCGACAGGATAAAAGAAGCTCCCTGTGATGTCCCCGTCATGAATGTCGGTGAGGAAGAAATCGATTGCGTGGACGAAGGAAAGTCCCTTTTCAAGCTCAATATCAAAAGCTTTAAAAGATACTGAATTAATTACTATTCTAAATTAAAAATTAAGTTAACGGATCCAGAAACCCTTAAAATTAAAAAACAATTTTTCTAAGGAGGAACTCCTTGAAACTTTCCGCAGAATTTGTTTTCGAATCCGGTGAAGCCGAAAAAATCTACATGTCTGTCCTTCCAGAACTGAACGACGCTTTTTCCGACCGCTCCCTCGTAGGGCTCTCCCTTGAAGACGGCGGCCGCCTCATATTGACCGTAAGAGCCCAGGACGCTGTTTCCATGCGCTCTGCCCTGAACACCTGGTTTCGTCTGATCCAGATCGCCCAGGAAGTCTCAGATCTCACTGCTGCCGCTCAATGAGTCCCGATTTAATCAGGTTGAATTTCTTCATTTATATGCCTGAAAACGTTAAAGAAAGCCATGGGCTTCCGGAATTCCCGGCCACCTGGTTTCAAATTTAATTTTTGGACATTATCGAGCAGAATTCGAAGCTGTATGCTGCTGGAGGGTAGTTGTTTAAAAATAAAAAATTAGAAGAGTAACTTCAAACGATTTAGTTCCGGTGGGCAAAAGGAGTCTGGATAATTTTGTGCTTTCCGGTAAACTCATGATTGAGAGTGGCAGATCATTTTCAATGCATTTTTTCCTTTTCAACCTCATTTCATCTGGATTTTTCGATCAGCATTTCTTACGCTTTTTTCTCAATACCGTTCCTTTTACATTCCGCTTTTTTTATGTCTGGGTTTATTAGGTTTGAAAGCCCTCTCAGGGCATTTTTTGGAATCGGTCTTCCCGCGTACTTCAAAGCCGAGGCTGAAACATTCGCCTTTCGTTTCATCAATAGGCGTGTAAAATCTGCAATCTTGGCATGTAGGCATTTGGATTACTACCTCCAGATATGTGAAGGCCATCTGGGATGCAATTCCCGGATGAGATTTTCAAGGAATGCAGTTTTGGGGCTATATGTGGTTTCCTCAGGAAACCAGGTCCCATATGCATATCCTATGAATAAATATGTATATGTAAATAAAATGCTTTTGGTAGGTAGTTCCGGAAGCAGGCTGCCGGATTTTCAAAGCAAATGTTTTTTTGTGAATTATTTTTATAAAATAGTTGGTCTTATGGATGCGACAGGTGAAATTTTTAGTTCTGGGGAATTGTGGGAAGATTAGAAGTCTGGCTGCCTGAACCTGGTAAAACTGGTCTTCCTGCATTATTCAGTTGATGTCTTTAGGCAAAAGAGCAATGTTTTGTTCCGAATCCTTAACTATAACCCATGCTACCGGATTAGCCTTCTTGAGTCGTTATTGTCTCCGGGCGCCGAAGGCGGCCGGCTTTCCCTAAATAAAGTGTAGACAGATAAAATAAAAAAACTAGGGCATGGATGAAGAATTAAGTCAAAAAATAAAAGTATTCTGGAAAACGGTAAGAATGGAAAAATAGAAATTTCATCCAAAATATACAGTCTGCAAATATTGTTTATTCATATCTCTTAATCATTTTTTTTGTGAGGGCCGCCAGGCAAGCTGGCGGAGGTATCTTTAACAATCTATAGTCAATAACCCAAATTCTTTCATAAATCTCAGGTGAGAATTCAACCACAGAAAGCACGGAAAAACACGGAATAAAGGAAATAGGGCACAACCCGTCCGTGCTTTCCGTGTCTTCCGTGGTTTAAAGTAAGTGTAAATATTTACATTCAGGACTATAATTGAATAAGTATTTTCAGGGACCGTGAAACATTTCTCTGATAAGGAGACCACTCCTTGATATTATAAAAGCAGTGAATTTTCTTCATTTTTATTCCAGTTCCTATCAAAAAGAAAAATCATCTTCAAAATCCACGTCCAGCACCGGGAGTTCCCTCACTTTCCCTTCCCTGTCATAGCAGGTCCAGCTCTTCCTGTCGTATGGGTAGCCCACGATGATATGGCAGTTTCCTGTTTTGGAAAAGAGGCGAAGGTCTGCCCCTGAAGGCCTGCGGCCGGGGCCGGGGTGGCTGTGGACGGTGCCTGCGGATTTGACGTTTGGCATCATGTAGAGCCTGAGGATTGCGCTCTTGCTGCTTGACTCGGTGCCCGGGAGAATGAGGACTTCGGTAATGACGCCGTCAGTTGCCTGCAGGAGGCCGGCAAATTCCAGGGGAGCCATCGACTTGCTGGCTTCGAGGATAAAGTCCAGGGTTTCGCGTGCAATTCCTTTTATTTGCATAATGGTAAGTTTTCCCGGAAGGGATATATCTGTTTCTCGAAGATCTGTTTCTTGAGGATCTGTTTCTCGAAGATTTTCTTTTCCTTCACCTTCGTCTTCATCATGTAGATTTTTGAAGAATTAGTCTGGGGAGCTTGGAACTCCAACTGCTTTATTCTTTTGTTATTTTTGTTATTTCTGGAAATTCCGAAATTGGCCTTTCGTGCCTGTTGAAGTTTTCCAGCAATTTTTTATGTGTGTGACAGAAAGTGGGGAACCTCGAATCGATAGTGAAGGTATAAGCCCAATCCTCTTTATCCCGGACAGAACGGCCTATCGCCTGCACCAGGTAGAGGGCAGTCCTGTTTTTGTAGAATTTTGAGTCCTGCGCTATCCTTGCTTTGATCTGAATATCTCCCAAAAACGGGTAGGGGACTTTGATGATTATCTGGAACCTGGATGTGTCAGATTTGAGGTCAACTCCTTCGGACATCGAAGGGGAACACAAAACGAGAGGTTTTGTGCTCTTTTCATGCTGTTCCAGGACTTCTTCCCGGTTAAGAGGGGTATGCCCTTTGATTCGATCCCGGTATTTTGAATGGTTTTTGATAAAGTGTAGGTTTTTGTAAGTGTTGCAGTGGATTATTCCTTTCTGGTCGGGAAATAGCTCAAGGATTTCATCGATTGTTTCCACTACTTTCTGCATATTTGCCTCATAATCTTTGAAGAGCCGGTTGTTTTCATAGCTCAGGTAGCAGACCTTGAGGTGGTACATTTTGTTTGCTTCTTTCGAAAAAACAGGAGATATTTTTATGGTTGAATATTTTCCCTTCGGAATCCCCAGGTCCTTTGCCATATTATCAAAATCGAGGATAGTAGCAGACATCAAGATATTGACTTCCCCAAATTTGAAATACGTCTCTTGAGCGAACTTGTTGATCCTGACGGGTTTGAACTCCCCTTTTACAATGTCTGAACCTTCCTGTTCTATCTGGATAACCCAATTTTTAGGATTTTCAGAGTAGTCACCTAAGAAAAAAGATATTGTTGTGTGTTTGCTTTCAAGGTTCTCAATCAGTTTTATAATCGTTTCCTGAACTTCTGATTTCGTTTTTCCTTCGCACGATTTTGGAACGTCGAATGGGAATTCTTCTTCCGTAACTTTCTCTTGATCTTTGGGTAAACTGAGGATAAAGTGGTTGATAGCATTCAATTTCGCTATCATGCCGGGAATCTTCATGTACAGGTCATTCAGCCACCCCATCCACAACGGAAGCAACTTCTCCTGCCCATACTTCATCTGGTCATGGGTTCCCAGAGTATCATCTTCAATGTAGGGAAAATCTACACCACCAAGATCTTCAAGAAGCTTTTCGGTGAATGAAATCATATAAAAGCTCATGATCTGCTTTTCGATGTTGTGACATTCATCCGAAACAAGGACCGGCCTTACCCCAAAATCCCCTACATAATTTCCCTCAGTTAAAAGGTAAGGGTAATTATGGATAACTATATCGCTGTTGAGTGCCCTGGTCTTGTGAAGCCAGTAATTGCATTTTTTGGATTCTTCTGCCTTTTTTTTCCAGAAAAGGGGGCCTCTTGAGGCAGAATATGCCGCAAACAAAGGGTCTTCTGGTTCTGGATCATCTCCTGCAACAACGCAGCCTACACATTTGAACTTTTTATCAAGAACGCAAGTCCCCCTGTTGCACATGATTTCCTCGCCTGCTTCCTTCTCCATAGATGCCTGTTTGCAGACAAAATTCGCTCTACCCATAGCCTTTATGGTACAGTCCTTGAAATCACGCAAATATTGTTTCTGCAAACTTTTTTGGTCGGTGCAGATATGGCCCCTTCCAAAATATTTGCAAACAGCTATCGCAATCGGGGATTTCCCGCTCCCTGTAGGGGCTTCGATCAGTATGTATTTCAATCCTTTGTCAAGAGCCTCAGCAATGCCTTTGATTATCTGTCGCTGTTCTGTCCTTGCCTCTTTCATAGGAAAATAAGAAAGAATTTCTTCATACGTACCCATCAAAAAACCTCAGTTCTGCTATGTTTGGGCTTAACTCGTTTTGTGGCCCTCCCTAGTCAACTACCCCCGCTTCGGATATAAATTATTATGATGTGATTCTGTTCAATTATATACACTATAGTGCAAACGGTTGTTTTATTTAGGTTCTCGAACAAATTATTATGTAGCATATTTTATAATTCCATTAGCAAATTGTATAATTTGGGGGTAAAAGGCCGGTTAAGTTAGCCTGGCCAGAACATCGGATTTCTGATTATGGGGGATCAAGATGAGAGGTACGCGTTTTGCTTCGGAGCCGAAAAAGGCTGCAGATATTCATGCTTCGCTTTTTGAAGAATCGCTTGACATGCACAGGACTTTTCAGGGAGTACTGGAGACTGCAAGCAAAGTCCGCTTGCGTACGATACATGACCTGAGTGTGGCTTATTCGCCGGGGGTTGCGGAGCCCTGCCGGAAAATCAGTAAAAACCCGGATTTTGCCTATTTCTACACCCTGAAGAACCACACTGTCGCCGTTATCACGGACGGGTCTGCCGTGCTGGGCCTTGGGAACATCGGGCCGAAGGCGGCTTTGCCGGTGATGGAAGGAAAGGCCATTATTTTTAAGGAGTTTGCCGGGATTGATGCCTTTCCAATCTGCCTCGATACCCAGGACACGGAAGAAGTGATCAAAGCCGTAAAGTACCTTGCTCCTGTTTTCGGGGGGATCAACCTCGAGGACATTGCAGCCCCTCGCTGTTTCGAGATTGAGACCCGGCTGCGGGAAGAGCTGGACATCCCCCTTATCCACGACGACCAGCATGGGACTGCCATCGTCATGTTTGCGGGGCTCCTGAATGCCCTGAAGCTCGTTGAAAAGAAGCTGGAAGACCTCAAGATTGTCATCTCCGGGCTTGGGGCTGCCGGGGTTGGGATCTTCAGGTTCCTGGTCCGGGAAGGGGCTGACCCCGAAAAAATGCTTGTCTGCGACAGTAGGGGGATTGTGTACGAGGGCCGAAAAGAGGGCATGAACCCCATAAAAGAAGAAATTGGCGGGCTCACAAACCCCGGGAAGCTGAAAGGCAGCCTTGCGGATGCACTTCCAGGGGCAGACCTCTTTATCGGGGTCTCGGTCGGGGGCATTGTCACTGAGGATATGGTCAGGTCCATGGCAAAAGACGCCATCGTCTTTGCAATGGCAAACCCTGTCCCCGAGATCATGCCCGATGCCGCAAAGCGGGCCGGAGCCAGGATCGTGGCAACAGGGAGGTCCGATTTCCCGAACCAGCTAAACAACTGCCTGGGCTTTCCCGGAGTCTTCAAAGGGGCTCTCAGCACCTGCGCCAGGAAAATCACCCCGGAGATGGAGGTGGCTGCGGCTTATGCCCTCGCAGGCATCGTAAAGGAAGAAGAGCTTTCCGAGGACTACATAATCCCGGGCCCCCTCGACAAGCACGTAGTCCCGGTAGTCGCAAAAGCCGTCGCAGGGGCATCTATTGAAAGCTGCTCTGCCAGGAACGTTCTGGAAAAAGAGGCTTGAGCAGATTTTATTCTGCCTTATTGGATCGAGCCTGTCAGACATTTAGAAGGGGTTATTCAGCCTTATTCTTCTCAATCTCTTCTAATATTCTTTTCTGAGTTTCTGCGATCTCTTTTAATGTGGCATTGATCTCTGTTAGAATCTCTACAGTGTTTTGTGTTATACCGGTTTCCGGGGTTTCCGGGGCTTCCGCCTGGCAAGTCTCAGGTTCCTCCATTTCTTCCCTTTGTAGTTCCAGCAGAACATCTCCCAATACACCAAATTCATTCCACTTTTTGTCGTTTACTCTTTCCTCATCTTCACGATACATGCTTCTAACAATTCCACGAAATATAAATAGATTATTTTTTTGGCTCTGCAGGAATCCTGCCATATTGATTGAAATGGCCCTGGTGTTCGTTACAAAGTTTATTAATGATTCCAATTTTGGGAATTTTCTTCTTCATATCGATAATATGGGCCCTCACCGTTTGCGTTAGCAAACGGCCTTTCCTGAAATTTCTGCAAAAAAGTTCTTGCAAAATAAATGTCACTACTGTTTTGTACTTTTATTCAACTCACTTTACGTTAATATTCTAACTTTGAAAATTTCCATACTATTTTTAGTCATTTTCCCCTAGTATTTTTCTCTTTCAAATACAATTTCTGGAAAAGCCGGTCAGCAAGCTGACCGGTGAGAACGCCGGTACCTGGAAAGCAAATCGAGATAAGGTTGATTGTTAGTTATCATCATTAGCTGCCATTACAATTTATACAAGCTTTTCCTTTTATTCGACCTAATCCGTGTCAATATTCTCATTTTTAAATTTTCGAGGCAATTTTTTGGGAATTTCCATACTATTTTTTCCTCTTTCAAATACAATTTCTGGAAAAGCCGGTCAGCAAGCTGACCGGTGAGAATGCCGATACCTGGAAAGCAAATTGAGAAAAAGGTTGTCGGAAAGAACATGTCTGAACAGGGCAATTACAGCTACCCTGTAGGTTGATTTAAATCGGGTTACAAAGGCATATGCAACAAGAAGGTTAAACGCAGCAAGAAGGTCAAACGCAGCAAGAAGGTCAAACACAGCAAGAAAGATAAACACAGCAAGAAAGATAAACACAGCAAGAAAGATAAACGCAGCAAGAAGGCTAAACGCAGTAAGAAAGATAAACACAGCAAGAAAGATAAACGCAGTAAGAAAGATAAAAACAGTAAGAAAGATAAAAGCAGTAAGAATGAAAAGAAGAAATCGTGCCTGGTGATAGAGCCCGGAGGAATTAATGAGCGAAATTCAACGAAAGTTTGATGCAATTTCGAAAAAGTATGACGAACAGAGAAAGAAGTTTATACCCTGTTTTGATGACTTTTATGGAGTGGCGGTGTCCGTGGCATCAGTGGATGCGGAAAATCCAGCTATCCTGGATATGGGTGCCGGAACAGGGCTTCTATCGGCATTTCTGATGGAAAGATATCCCGGGGCATCATTTACGCTTATTGACATGTCGGAAAAGATGCTGGATGTGGCAAAAGAGAGGTTTGGAAATAACTCAAACGTAAAATACATTGCAGCAGACTATTCGAAATATGATTTCACGGAAAAATATGATCTGGTAGTTTCAGCCTTATCCATCCACCACCTGGAGGATGAAGATAAAAAGGAGCTTTATAGTAAAATTTACTCAACGCTTAACGAGAAGGGGGTTTTTATTAACGCTGATCAGGTGCATGGAGAAACACCTTTCATAGAAAACCTGAATAAGACAACCTGGAGGCATGGTGTCGAAAGTAGCGGCTTGCCCGAAGAAGAAATACTGGCTGCTTATGAAAGAGTTAAACTTGATAAGGATTCAAGATTGGACCGGCAGCTGGATTGGCTTGGAGAAGCGGGTTTTTGTGATGTTAGCTGCATATATAAGTACTATCAGTTTGCAGTGATGTTTGGGAGAAAACGGGATCTATAAAAAGAGCATTTGACAGAGATTCACAGAGCTGAGTTTTCTTTTTCCCTCTATTCTTCCTTTACTTTCCTTTATTTTTCTTTCTACTTCCTTTATTTTTCCCCTCTACTTCCCTCTATTTTTTCCATCCTTTTTATCTGCCTGTTTTTCCCTTTTTAAAATGGATACTGGGCCTTATTTTTGCGGAATACCGGTTTATAACTCCCTGTAGATAAATCAAAAGCTTTATATTGGAATTTCACGTACTAGTTTCATCAACGCTGTACATAGTTGTGCATTGTTTCCGAAAACCGTGCAGCATGGGCTTTATTGTTATAGTGGTATTTACTGTGTCTAAAAAAAAGTTTTAAGTAAGGCTCCGGGAATTTATTTTCTCTTTGAACCTTATTATAATCAGTTTCTTGATTTCTCTCAATCAGCCTTCTGATTTACCATTTAATTACCACTTAATTAACCACCTAATTACCACTTAATTAACCACTTAATTAACCACTTAATTAACCACCTAATTACCACTTAATTAACCACTTGAGTATTTCTTTAATTAACTCTCCGAGTTAAGTAACCCTTTGATTTGATTATCAATTCATTATCGATTTATCACTTACGGATCCGAGATGAGTATCATTGAATAATAAAAAACTGTTAATGGGTAACGAGGCCATTGCTCTCGGGGCAATAGAAGCCGGAGTACAGGTGGCAACCGGGTATCCCGGGACACCTTCTACCGAAGCCCTGGAAACCGTAATCAGGTATGCGGAGAAGGGCGGAATCTATACCGAGTGGTCCAGCAACGAAAAAGTGGCGCTTGAGACGGCTGTGGGGGCCGCGTATTCGGGGGCAAAAGCGTTTGTAACCATGAAACAGGTTGGGCTGAACGTTGCGTCCGACCCCCTGATGAGCCTTTCCTACATCGGGGTAAAGGGAGCCCTTGTCCTCCTGGTTGCCGATGACCCCGGGCCCCATTCCTCCCAGACCGAACAGGACACCCGGGCTTTCGGGCATTTTGCAAACCTTCCCGTCCTGGACCCTGCCACGCCCCAGGAAGCCTACGAGCTTACAAAGCTGGCTTTTGAGCTTTCCCATGAGTATGAGATCCCCGTAATCCTCAGGACCACCACAAGGGTCTCCCACGGTTCCGGGGATGTTGAGTTTGGAACGTCAGCCGGGATGGAAGCCGGGACGGAAGTTGGGACGGAGTCCGGGAAGATCGGACCCGTAGAATGGGATTTCGAAGGCTTCACAAAAGATAGGCGCTGGACAATTTTCCCGCGGCTGACGGCTGAGAGGCACCCCTGGCTTGAGGGACTGCAGGTGCAGCTTTCGGAGCGCTTTTCAGGCCTTCCTTTCAATACGGTTTCCGGGCAGGGAAAAACCGGGATCATAGCCTCGGGGGTTTCGGCCCTCTATGCAAAAGAAGCTATAAAGGGCTTTGAAGAAAGCTTCACCCTTTTCAAGGTAGGGACCGTCCATCCTTTCCCGGAGCAGGCTGCCCTTGACTTCCTGAAAGGGGTCGAAAACCTTATTGTCATCGAAGAGCTGGACCCCTACCTCGAAGAAGAGGTCCTCAAACTTATCGGAAAAGAACACCTGCCTGTGGACGTCTACGGGAAAATGAACGGCTTTTTCCCTGTAAGCGGGGAATACAATGTGGACATTGTGATTGACTGCATTGACAGGGTGCTGGAGGCTACAGGAGTTGCGTCCCGCCTATTGCATGCTTCCCCCGCAGTTTCACGGGAGGAGCTTCCTCCCCTGCCTGTCAGGGCGCCGACTCTCTGTGCGGGCTGCATGCACAGGACTGTATTTTACGCTTTCAAGCAGGCTGCAAAACAGCTCAGGAAAGAGGCGCAGACAGCGGGAGCAGAACCTGTAGACTCTATTTTCTCAGGGGATATTGGCTGCTACACCCTTGGAAATGCCCATCCCTTGAACATGGTGGACACCTGCCTCTGCATGGGAGCCGGGGTGAGCATTGCAGCAGGGCTTTCCAGGACAAACCCCGGAGCCAGACAGGTCGCCTTCATCGGGGATTCTACTTTCTTCCATTCCGGCATCCCTGCGGTGGTAAACGCGGTCTACAATGAAGCGGACATCACGCTTGCCGTCCTTGATAACCGGACAACCGCAATGACCGGGCACCAGCCCCATCCCGGGATCGGGGTAACAGCCCTCGGGAGCAGCTCGAAAGCCATTGACATTGCAAATGTTGTCCTGAGCTGCGGAGTCGAGTCCGTAAGGACCGTGGAAGTCGAAAGCCTTGCCGAATGCGTGGAAGCCGCAAAAGCTGCCATGGAATTCCGGGGGCCTTCGGCTGTGGTCTTCAAAGGAAAATGCGTAGGGATAACTAAATCCGACAAACGTTGCGTAATCGACCCTGAAATCTGTACAGGCTGCGGCTTCTGCGTGAAGCAACTGGGCTGCCCTGCCCTTTCCCTTCCCGGCGGAGTGGTCGGGAAGAGTGGAGAGGATGCGGAGATAGCAGGGAACGCAGGGAATACAGGGAACGCAGGGAATACAGGGAACGCAGAGAATGCGGATAGTGAAAAACCGCAGATCATGGACAACTGCAGCGGCTGCGGGCTCTGTGCCGAAATCTGTCCTTCCGGAGCCATAAAAACCGAAGAGGTGGTGAGATGAATTTTGATATCCTGATAGCAGGAGTAGGTGGGCAGGGTGTTGTGCTTGCTTCCAGGCTGCTTGCCCTTACAGCCATGAAAGCGGGCTTTCATGTGAGTACTGCCGAAACCATAGGGATGTCCCAGCGGGAAGGTTCGGTAAGCAGCCATATCCGGATAGGGGACGAAGTTTCGGGATCCCTTATCCCGGTCGGGCAGGCGGACCTCATCCTGGGCCTGGAACCCGCGGAAGCTGTTAGGAACCTGGTATTCCTGATAAGTGGCGGGCAGCTGATCGTGAATACCCATGAGATCCCTCCGGCTTCAAAACCTCCCGGGAGCCCTGACTACGATCCCGAAGGCCTGCTCTCTTTCCTGAAAGCAAGCTGTCCGGGCATTCTATGCCTTGATTTCACGAAACTTGCCGGGGACGCAGGAACGTATAAAGCCGCAAACGTTTCCATGCTGGGAGCTGCTGCAGGTACCGGAGTGCTGCCTTTTTCTAAAGCAGTTCTCCAGGAAGTGC
>Ga0272442_10004694_pt1 | contig 18539 bp, 14 predicted proteins | sample SSMForm2O_FD_200262 | JGI IMG/M metagenome (GOLD analysis project Ga0272442, IMG submission 200262) | Marine sediment archaeal communities from Little Sippewissett salt marsh, Falmouth, MA, United States - SSM-Form-2O | ecosystem: Environmental > Aquatic > Marine > Wetlands > Sediment ... | reverse complement strand
TCGAAGGCCGCAAAATCATAGATCCAGGGATTTATCAGAAGTGCCTGGGGCATCTCATACCATGACCGTCCGGGAAAAGCCCCCGGAATGCCCCGGCTATCGGGACATTTGTTGCAGATATCCGGTGAGTTCATTCAAGGGAAGAATACCGGATTTCTGGGAAAGCACGTTTCCGTTCCGGTCGAAAAAGATCCAGTGGGGAATCCGGAACACCCCGTATTGCTGGGCGATCTGGGGAAAATGGAGGGTGTCCAGTTCCGCGAAAATGATCCGATTGCCGTATGGCAGTGGATTGAACTGTTTCAGGATTGTGGTCTGTTCCTGGCATCGCCTGGCGCGGGCCGAGTTGAAGTAGAGGATCATGGGTTTGGGAATGGTCCGGTTGATATTCCGCGCCTCCTCATAGGATATGAAACCGGGGAATTTGCCCCCACCGTTCCCCGCGGTTTTTCTGTAACTCAGGTGGCTGTCGGGATCGGTTGTTGCGGAATAATCAACAGTGACGCTTTGATCCGTCCGGTTATCGGCCGCCTGTTTCCCGGCCAGACGGAAGTAATAAACCGTGGGATCCATGTCAAAGGTATCGCTTTTGAGGCGGCCTCCGGGCAGGTACACATATCCCCGGCGGTAATCCGTTGCCAAACCGATGTACAGCTTGGAGGGAAGGGTGCTCGGTATCTTTTTCCAGGGAGAGATCTGTCCCGTGGGTTGAACTGCCGCAAACCAGATGTCGTTGCTGATATTGCCTCCCGAATATCGCGGGCAGAAGGAGAGAAGGAAATTGCCCGAAACCGTGCAGGTAGAGCTGTAGAATCCCTCCGGAAGCCGGGAGGGGGCAATCTGCCAGTTTCCAAGGAGCCCCGAAGAGAGGATGGGGGCAAGGTAGATGTTCGTAAAAACGCTCGTATTCTCGGAGGCGTTCAGACCGCTCCAGAGCCACACCTTTCCCCCGGCAACCCCTGCACTGTGAAACCAGATCGGGTGAGGCAGGGGAGGACCCTGCATCCACGAGACAATGGCTCCGTCGGATCCGACCTTGGCGCTCCACACCCTGTTGGTGGGAGTTCTTTCCCCGATCGATCCCCCGATCAGGTGGATGTAACCGGGAGTGGCCACGGCTGTACTGCACGAGACCCCCCTGCCCGGGTGGGGCGAAGAAGTGCGCCATTTCTCCAAGTGACCGTCCCGCCCCGGCCTGGTCCAGTAAACTGTATTCTGGCTCTGATCCGAAACTCCCTCAAGCCCCCCCACGATGTATACAACATCGTTCAGGGCGATGGTGGTGTTGTTGATATAGCTGCGGTTCGCGGGCAGGGGAGAGGTTTCCTCCCATGGCCCCAGGGTTCCGTTCGGGTTGATTCGCGCCTTGATGACGCTCTTTGAGAAGCCCCCTTCTTCCTGGTCGCGCACCCCGCCGATAACGTAGAGATAATCGCCCAGAACCACGGAACCATACATCTGTCTGGCATTGGGAATCGGCGTGGTTTTGGCATAGATGTCCTTCTGCCCCATGGCCGCTCCGGAGAGAAGGAGAAACGAGAGAAAGAAAAGTAAGATCCTGTTTTTCATTTTCCCTGACCTCCTGTGCCTGTTTTTCCCACGGCTTTTTATCATTATGCGTTCCCTTGAAACGCGATTTCAGTCTTTTTTCTCCTTCATGGCCTCGAGCATCAGGCCCGCCCAGATCTCCCGGCCGGAATCCGTGATATGAAGTCCATCACGCGAGAATTCGCCTTTGAGAAGCTTATCCTCATCCACCAGGGCCTTGTAAAGATCCACGACCCCCATTTCGTGTTTTTTGGCAAGTGTCTTGAGTTCCATGTTATAGGAATGCACGGGTGTGGCCAGGTGGGCGTATTTGCCTCTCACAGAGGGGCATGTCACGATAAAGACCTTCATTTCGGGGCGTCTTTCCCTGAGGGCGCCAAGAATTTCGTCATACTCCTGGATCATCCGCTCGATGGAGGGCTCCCTGGTGCGATGGCGATCCCCGAGGTCGTTCCGGCCGTTCAGGATGAACACGTATTCCGGCATCATGTCGAACACGGAACTTTCCAGCCTGCGGGAGAGTCCCCGTGCCCCGATCCCCAGATGATCCGCGGCGATCCCGCGGTTGTATACCGTGTATCCTGGCAGCAGTCCGGCTGGAAACTGCTGCACGCTCGATGAACCCAGGAGGCAGACGCCCGGGGAGTCGCCCGGTTTATTGATGGAGAGCCGTGCGTTTTCCTCGAGGAATCCCCCCAGCCTTTCGAAGTAGAGCTTTGTCCATCTCCCGAGATCAGGAGTTACGGAAAGCATGGCGGCCTGGTGAAAGTTCAGGTGCTCTCCCAGGTGTTTATCCCAGTATTTCCAGGAATGGGTGCCGGGCATTTCCCGCCAGATGTGGGGGATGGAAAGTTCTTTGAGCCGTTGGTTCATTTCCCTGTTGTCGCCGATGGCGCCTGTTTTGGTGTCCTCCTCGCCGCAATCGAAAAGGATGCGGACTCCGGCGTCCCGGAATCTTTCCGCCTGATCCCATACGGAATTGTTCACCCAGGCCTCCCGGTTTTCCTCCATCGGGCCGAGGCGGCCGGCAATGTGCCATTTATCCGGGTGGTTGGTGATTTTCAGGATGCCGGAAAGGGAGGAGGCGGATCCGAAGAGATCCGGGTGCCTCGCGGCCAGAAGAAGCGCCCCGTGACCCCCCATGCTGAGACCCATGATGCCGCGTCCCTCCCGGGCGCCCACTGTGGGAAAAAGGGTGTCCACCAGTTGTACAAGTTCCCCCGATACGTAGGTTTCGTATTGCATGTTCTTTTCCACCGGGCTGTCCACGTACCACCCGAAGGGGGAACCGTCCGGGAACACGAGGATCATGCGGTAGTTGTCCGCCAGATCCTCCACACCGGTCAGGGAGGGCCAATCCTCACAGCCCCCCCAGGCCCCGTGCAGGATGAAGAGCACGGGAAATTTCTCCCCCGGTTCGGCATCCGGGGGAACGTAGATTTTGAATGTCTTTTCCTTATCCAGGACTCTGCTGAAGTGGGTGATTGTGAGGATGTCTTCACTCGCGGACCATCCGGCGAAGGAAAGCGAAAAAATGAGTAAGAGAATACAAAACCGTTTCATCTTCTTCTCCCTGAAAGGAATTCCAAAACTCCAGGTTCCAGCATTTTAGAACTCTGGAAAGCTAACTCTCGAACCTCAAAAATCAACCTTTTTTTCTTGAACCCCCGGAAGGAAAGGGATTAGGTTTACCAAATATAAACGACGTTGGGGGCCTGACTGGCTCCTTCAATATCGCACAGGTGATGAGTTTCATGACTGATCAAAAATGCCCCCGATGTACCGCCATCATTCCAAAGGGTGAGTTTATCTGCCCGGAATGCGGGATCGATATCCGGGACTGGAATCCCGACAAACTCCGGTGCCCCGTGTGCCGGGCTCTCTATCCCCAGGGAACCAAATTCTGTCTCAAGGATGGCTCCCCACTCGAACCCGCGGTGGTCAATTTCGATACCGAGGCCACCATGTTCCTTGCCGGGAGTTTTCCCTCCTCCTCCAAAGAGAAGGAAAAAAAGGAAGACCTTATCCCCCGCATGAAATTCGCCGACGACAACGATCGGGTCATTCCCAAACTCGAGCGCGATGGTTCCGGACACATCGCACCGCCACCGCCTCCTCCTCCAAAACCCGATGTGATCCTGCCTGATAAATGGGATCCCTCCTCCACGAAAAAGGAGGAGAAAAAACCAACCCCCTCATCCGGAGTATCGCCCCTGGATTCCTTCGAGTTGGAACAGGAATCCCCGCTTTCCCCCTCCCCACCCTCGGCCTTGGATAAACCCGCGATCAAGTCGCCCGGGAAAGCGCCCGTTATTCCCCCTCAACCCAAACCTGCTCACCGGATCAAAACCCTCGAGGAATACGAAAGACTCATTAAGGAAGAAGAGGAACGCGAGGCCCGTCAGATGAAGGAGAAATCTTTGGAGGAAGCGCTTCGAACACAGATCAGGGAGAAAAAACACCGGGGCTTTTTTCATCGCCTCGTTGCCGCCCTGAAAGTCCTTATCGGAAAATAATAAATCAATGAAATATAACATTCCCTCCCCGCTCGTACTGGTTTTTCTTCTTATCATTCCCATCCTGATCCACGGGGAGACGGATCTTCTTCCCCTGGATATCCATTGCAGCGATCTCCTTGTATCCGACCAACGCCACCGGGGATTGGCACTTTACGATCTTGAAACCCATGAAACCAGAATCATAACGGATCACAGGAATACCGGATATTACGCATCTTTCTCCCCGGGAGGGCGCTATATCTGTTACAAGGATTTTCAACCCTCGAACGGGGGATATCTCCAATCCGCGGCTGTGTATGACATCTCCACGGGAAAATCCGTTTCCCTTTCCGGGTGGACCACCCTCTGCGGCACTCCCGCTGTTTCAACCGGAGGACGGATCGCCTTTACCGTCGGGAACGAACTCCGGGTTCTGGATGCCGATTTTCGAATCCTCGAAACATTCGATCTTGGAATTCACGTCAATCTTCCCGCCATTTCACCGGATGGAAAAAAAATCGCCTATACTCGACCACAGTCAGTAATGGTCCTTCTCGATCTCTCCACGGGATTTAGGGAGGAGATCGCCACTCCAGGTGAATCGTGGTGGGGGCCGCGGTTCTCCCCGGGGGGAGATAAAATCCTGGTTCGAAGCGTATCGGGCCGGCTCGCCGTGATCCATCTGGAAAAGGAAAACCTTCGCATTACGGGAAAGGGTGAGAACCCCGCATGGGTGGATAACGATACCGTTTCATTCCTGGAAAAACAAATCGGGGGAAACAGGGTCGTCAAAACCGATATCGTACTGAAGGATCTCTCCGGCAGGGAAATCCTGAGGCATCTTTTGAACCGCGGTGATGCAAACGGAATTCTCGATGACGGGTTTCTCGTTTATTCAAAAGAGGGGAAGACATTTTCCGCAGCTCGAGAGAATCTCGGCTCGCCGTTGTTCTTGAACATAAAGACTCCCCTGTCTTTTTCCGAAAAGAGGAACCTGGAATTCCAACCGGAATCCCGCATTTCCATCACCGCAGTAAATGAACTCACGGGAGTGCCATACCTTCACCAGGTGTACGATACCCCGGACGACTTCAACGGACACTGGGCCTGCGGGGCCTCCTCCGCACTGATGGCCATCCAGTATTACAACACCCTCCCCGCTCATCCCATCACCTGTTCCCGGCCCTCTTCCCATACCCATGACTTCGGCTTTTACGTTGCGGAAAAATACAGCTTCAACGGGTACACTTATGACATCGGAGGCAAGGATGCCAGCGGCAATACGGCATACGGCGGGTACGGATTCATCATCCAGAACAACTGGGCCGATACCAAGGGCAACATGGCGAAATATATCAACCGCCACGGCCTCGCCTCATCCGTGGACTGGAGCGAAACCTTTACCAAGGCCAAAACGGAAATCGACGCCGGCCATCCCTTTGTTCTCCTCAACAGCCTGACCTCCAGCGGGCACTATATCACCTGCATCGGATACCATACCGATCAACACACACTCGTGTTCAATGATCCGTACGGCAACAAGAACACACCCGGGTATCCCAGCTACGACGGCGCCCGTGTTTTTTACGACTGGCCCGGTTACAACAACGGATACCAGAACCTGAACACGGTTCATTGCTACATCTACTGCCGGGGAAGCGTGGGACCGACACCAACCCCCACTCCCACCCCGGTTCCCGGTACCGACGTCATCGTGGATAACGACGACGGCTCACCCGCATACGTGGAATCCTCCGAATGGAGCAACAGCGCCAGCTCCGGGTATAACGGCCTCACATACCGCTGGGCCATTGCCGGCGATACAAAGTCCGCCACCTGGACCGGCAACCTTTCCATCACGGGAACCTACCAGCTCTATGCCATGTTCCGCCAAAGTGCAAACCGGGTCGATTCCGCGAAATACGTGATCACTGCCGCTGACGGCGACCACGAGGTGTTCATCAATCAAAATGGAAGCAACGAGCTGGTGACCGTACACCTGGGGGATTTCTCTTTGAACGCCGGATTCAATACCATCTCTCTGGATGCGGAGGGAAGCACCCCGGGGGGAAACGCGGTCATCGCGGATGCCGTGCGTTTTAAACTGGCCGTCACACCCACATCGACACCCACGCCAACCCCGTCCCCCTCACCGACACCCACTCCAACGCCATCGCCTTCTCCAACTCCCAGCCCCACGCCAACCCCATCCCCTTCACCGACACCCCTGCCCGATCCGCAGGATCTGGTGGATTACCTGCTCGATCGTGGGGGCTCGCCCTGCGAAATGAACGGCGACAGCCGAATCGACGTCGCCGACCTGGTCCTGCTGATTCAGGATTCGAAGTAATATCCGAACAATTGTAACGAGATTTGCGGGAGGTCGCGATCATCCCAGACCGAGCAGGAGGCCGCCCTGGTATATCAGGAACGACACGATCCAGGCCACCCCGATGGTGTAGGCGATGGTGAAAAGGGGCCACTTCCAGCTCCCGGTTTCCTTTCGGATCACACCGATGGTGGCCACGCAGGGCAGGTAAAGCAGGCAGAAGATCATCAGGGAAAAGGCCACAAGGGGAGTGTACAGGGGATCTCCATCCGAGCGGCGCGCCCGCTTGAGGGCCTGCCTCAGTGAATAGGGTTCGCCCTCCTCCACCTCCACAGCATAGAGTGTCCCCAGTGTGGCCACGAAGATTTCCTTTGCGACAAAACCCCCGACCAGTCCCACGCCGACCCGCCAGTCGTCGAGTCCCAGGGGCTTGAAGGCCGGGGCCATGGTTTTCCCCACCCATCCCGCGTAACTCTTCTTCATCTTTTCCATGTTCCTGTCCCGCTCGAGCTCTGCGATCTGCCTCTCCCCCTTCGCCTCCCGGATCAGGAGATCATAGTCCTTCGAATACGAGGGATTCATGGGAAAGTTGCTCAGGAACCACATCAGGACGCACCCGGCGAAAATAACCGTTCCGGCTTTCTTGAGATAAAGGACGCCCTTTTCCCACATGTGAATCACAAGACCCTTCAAAGTCGGCATTCGATAGGGCGGGAGCTCCATCACAAAGGGGGCCGACTTTCCACGAAAAAGGTAACTGCGGAATATTTTGGCCATGACGACTGCCACGAGGATTCCGATGAAGTAAATCAGGAAGAGGATGTTCCCGGCGTCCTTCTCGCTGAAAAACGCACCAATAAAAAGAATGTATATGGGAAGGCGCGCCCCGCAACTCATGAACGGAATCACCAAAAGGGTGGTGAGCCGGTCGTTTTCATCCTCGATGGTGCGGGTGGCCATGATCCCGGGGAGGCTGCATCCGAACCCCAGGAGCATCGGGATGAACGAACGCCCGTGAAGGCCGATCTTGTGCATGAATTTGTCCATGAGAAACGCCGCCCGGGAAAGATATCCGGAGTCCTCCAGGAAGGAAAGGGCGAAGTACAATAGGTAGATCACCGGGATAAACACGATCACGCTCCCCACACCGCCGATCACGCCGTCCACCACCAGGGATTGGATCGCGCTCCCCTCGGGGAGCAGGAGACCAACCAGGTGTCCCAGGTATCCGAACAGGATCTCGATCCCATGGATGAGGGGCGCACTTAAGGAAAACACGAACTTGAACGTCAGCCAGATCAGGAAGAAAAAAATGGGAAGACCCAGAAGACGGTTCAACAGGATCGTATCGATCATGTCGGAGGTGTTGTGTCGGAGCTCGAAGTTCCTCTTCATGGACTCGTCGCATGCCCCGCTGATGAAACCGTACCGCCTCTCTGCGATGATCGCCTCCGGGTCGTCGCCGTAAATGCTCCTGAGATAGGCGATGCCCCTCTCGGACATCGATAATACCTTTTCCCCCACCGCACTCTTTTTCACCCGGTCGATCACCACGGAATCCCCCTCGAGGATCTTGAGGGCCAGCCAGCGGGGGGAGCGATGACGGGTGATCTCGGAGTCCCGGGCGATTTCCGCCGAGAGACGCCCCAGCTGCTTTTCCACCTCGCGTCCGTATCGGATGACCGGGGGATGGAGATCGCTTTTGCCCTCGATCAACGTCACGGCCTTTTCCAGCAGCTGGTTCATGTGGAGCTTTTTGGTGGCCACGGTCGTGACGAGGGGAACGCCGAGAAGGCGGCTGAGCTTGTCCTCATCGATCAGGATTCCCCTCTTCTTGGCAAGATCGGCCATGTTCATGGCCAGAACAAGGGGAACACCGAGCTCCATGATCTGAACCGCCAGGTAAAGGTTGCGCTCGAGGTTGGAGGTGTCGATGACGTCTATCACAACATCGGGTTTTTCATCCACTATGAAATTGCGGGCAACGATTTCGTCCAGGGAATGGGCGGTGAGGCTGTAAGTTCCCGGCAGGTCCACGATTGTAATATCATAATCGCGGTAACTCAGGTATCCCTCTTTTTTCTCCACAGTAACGCCCGGATAATTGCCCACGTGCTGCCGGATCCCGGTGAGGTTGTTGAATATGGTGGATTTCCCTGAATTGGGATTACCCGCCAGGGCCACTTTGATGCCCTTTGCCATGCTTTATCCTCTTTCCCTCACCAGGATCTTTCCGGACATCCCATGACCGAGGGCCATGCGGGCCTCGCCCACGGCGATCACGCACGGACCGGGCCCCAGGTTCTGGACAACGGTAAACCGGCTGCCCCTGGAAAGCCCCATGCCCTCCATACGTCGCCTTAATCCCAGTCCGCCGGTAATGCCCTCGAGCACGACCGGGGTGCCCGGTTTCACCAGGGAAAGGGGGATGACCGGTTTATTCTTGTTCATAAAAAAAACGCCCCTTCATACCAGTTCCACGTATATCGAATCGGCCTCGCTCTTCCGGAGGGAGAGGTTGTATCCCCTCACCTTGACCTCGACGGGATCCCCGAGGGGAGCCACCCGCTCGACACGTACCAGAACCCCCGGTGAAAATCCCATGTCCATGAGCCTTCTCCGGAGTGTCCCGGAAGAACCGACCTTCAGAACCTTCACGCTGAATCCGGGCCGGATATGTTTTAACGTCAGATTCTTTTCCCCGGCCACCTTGATATGACGGCCCTCGGGGAAGAGCTTTTTCAGGGGGCAGTCCTCCTCGTCGCACTCCCCGCTGATACATCTCTCGTAGTATTTTTTCCACGTTTCAACACCCTTGGGACAAACCTCGATAAAAAAGAAAAAATCCAGGATCCGGTCGATGGTCTTCTGGCTGAGATAGTGCTCGATGGAACAGGCGTCCTTTTCCGCGGTTTCCTGATCCACGTGAAGAACGTCATGAAGCAGGTGGGTCAAAAGCTGGTGGCGATCCAGGATCTTCCTTGCCAGTTGCCGTCCCATGGGAGTCAATTCCACGAAATCGTAACGTTCGTGCTGAACAAGGTTTTGATCGATCAGCCGTTTCAGGGCCCCGTTCACACTGGACATCTGAACGTCGAGGTGCCTTGCGATATCACGGACCCTGACCTCCTTTTTTTCCTGGCCGAGGACCAGTATGGCCTCGAGGTAATCTTCGAGGCTGGAGGAGAGGTCTCCCACTGTTCGATTCATCTTTCGCATGCCCCCGGAAAAATTTCCGATCAAAAGTTAGGCTTAACGAACATATTGAAACCCAATCTCATATCTTTTATAAACCCCGCGTCAACTCTTTTTTATCCCTTTTTTATTGCACGGTCCCCGATTTGGCGGGTACGCTTTTTTGCCGTGATATCAAAAGATAAATCTCCCATTTCGAAACAAAAACCTGGTGGTTTTCTGCGGGTCGCAGCCGGGCTTTTCCTCGCCACCTTTTTTCTCGCGGGCACACAGCTGGCCGTGGCCGGTTTCCTGGCCCGGATCAATATCTTCCGGGCATACAGGTTGCTTAATACCAGTGCCTTTCTTCAGGCGGAAATCCCAACCTCGCGGGCCGTCAGATGCAATCCACAGAGCGGTTACACACACTACTACAAGGGCGTTTTTCTGAAAAAGGCGGGCAAGAAACAAGAGTCCCTCCGGGAATTTGACCGGGCCCTTCGAACCACTGCTCATCCCGCCTCCGTACACAGGGTCATGGGGGAGGTGGCCCTCGAAAAAAGAGATTTCACCCGGGCGGCCGGGCATTACAGGGCATCGCTTTTTTATGATCCCAGTCCGAGAATGGCGGCGGCGAGCAGCTGGTATAAATACGGACGCGCCGCACAGGCCGCCGCGAAGGGGGGCGAGGCCCTTTTCGCCTTCAGAAAGGCCGAAAACCTCACCGATCCCCCCGCAATGATCGGGCCGTCCATCGGGTTTCTCCTCGCCTCCATGAACCTGCCCGATGCCGGCATCCAGGCATACCTGTACGGCCTGGAAAAAAATCCCGGACTTTTATCCTTCCTCCCGCGGTGGTCCCTGACCATGACAAAATCGGGTATGACGGATTTCGGAAAAGAACTGTTTACCTCCCTGGATTCCAGGGGGAAACTGGACGCAGGGGGCCTTTGCCTCCTGGCATCCTTCCATTTCCACCAGGAGGATCACCAGGTTGCCCTGAAAGTCCTGGAAAGGGCGGAAATGATGAATCCGGAAGAACCCAATATTTATCTCCTCAAGGGCGAGATCTATTCCAAAACCGGCAGGGACGAGGAGATGAACCGGATGTTCCGGCGATTCCTCGAGATGTATCCGAACGCCCCCCAGAAAGAGGCCCTGCAAAAACGCATGCGAAAGTAGAGGATCTCATGACGGAGGGTTCCGGTTCCATACATTCCTCCATTCCCCGGGAAAGACTTCCGGCCCGGGCCGGAGATGTCCTGTTGCTTGCCGCTCTCCTCGCGGTTCCCCTGGCGGTTCACCCCGCCCTTTATCGCCCTTTCACCTCCCCCAAACACCTCTTCCTGGCTGTTTTGGCAATCCTTCTTCTCCCCGCCTCGGGAACATATCTTTTCATGTGGAGAAAGGGAGAGGAATCCCCATCTTTGCTTTTTCCCCTCCTTCTTGTTTCATGGGTGCTGGTTCACATCTTTTCCTCACTCTTCTCGGGGCACATTCGTTTCTCTCTTGAACATGCGGCTTTTCCGTCGGCCTGCGCCCTTTTTTCCCTGTGGGCTTTTTTTCGGGGGCAAAAAGGGGATCTGGTTCTGAAGGCGGCCCTCGTGTTGTGTTTCGTTCTCTTTTTATGCGCCCTGTACGGTTTTGCCCAGTATGCGGGATACGATTTCATCGAGCTGGAGGTCAGGGGAAAGCCCGTGGCCTTCATGGGAAACGTCAACTTCACCTCGCAATTTCTGATCGCCGCGATCCCCCTTGTTCTCGCCTTTACCCTGACCGATCCCCGCAGGGTCGTTTTCCTTGTTCCGTTCCTTGTCAGCCTCCTGCATCTCCTCCTTTTAAAAAGTCGCGGCGGTATCCTTGGGGGCGTGTTGGGAATCCTCCTTACGGCCGGGGGATTCTGTTTCCTGCGGTTTGGAAAAAAGGGAAAAACCAGAGGGCGGGAAGGGAAAAACACGGCCGTCGTTATCATTCTCGGAATCCTGATAACCGGTGGTACGTTTTTCCTTCTGGATCAGGGAGAGACCGTGAAGGAATTGGCTTCCTCCTTCAGCGTCTCCCCGGAATCGAACCGGTACCGACTTCTGGCATGGCAGGCATCCCTCAATCTGGCAATGGATCGCCCGATCCTGGGGGTGGGGCCGGGACGCTTCCGGTTTCTGCACCCACGTTATTCCAGCGAGGAATTATGGAAACTCAAGGGACAGTTCAGCCGGATCAGGCACATTCGAGCCCATAACGATTATTTGAATATATTCTGCGAACTCGGGTTCGTCGGCCTTCTTTTGTTCATAATCATCATGGCAATTCTGGCCGCCGGTGTGATTCGATATATGAAGGGAGAAAACGGGATCCGGGAAAAGACGATATGCCTCGGGCTGGCCGGATGCGTTGCTGCCACCCTTGTTCAATCCATCTTCGATTTCAACCTGTACAACCCTGCATCCGGATTGCTTTTCTGGGTGATGGCCGGATTCCTGGCGGCAAGGGTTTTCCCACGGGGCAGGGTTGGAATAATACATCGATTCATGGGAGTTTGCCTCCTGGTTCTCTCGGTTTTTGCCCTGTCGATAGTACCCTTTCGAGCGGCAGGGGCCCTTGCTGTGGAACGCCTGATCCGGCGGGCCGAAGTTTCTTTTCAATCGCATCGGTTGGAGGAGGCGGAAACGTTCGCCTCTCGCGCCCTGGAAATCGATCCGGACAATATCAATGCCCTGGCGATCCTCGCCGATTCCCGGAGGAACAGGAAGGGACGCGAAAAACAGGCCCTGGAAACCTACCGGAAATGGGCACGGATCGAGCCCTTTTATGTCCCCATCTACAACCGCATGGGGGAGACCTGGTATCGCCTGGGATCGATCAAAGAGGCCGGGCACGCGTTCGAAAAGGCCCTCTCCATCAATCCCGTGAGCGTTCCGGTTCTGCTCAATCTCGGGAACCTGGCTCTTGGAGAGGGGGAATATGAAAAGGCGGTTTCCTTTTACGAGAGGGCCGCATCGGTCGGTGGTGATCTTGTGGAGAAAAACGAGGCCCAGTTCGGCATTGCCCTGTTTCAGCTGGGAAGGCCGCTCGAGGCCATCGGCCACCTGGAAAAGGGGCTGGTTTCCCTTCCGGAAAAGGCCCCCCTCATCCTCGAGCTGCTGGGCGATTCATACGCCGCCGTCGGCGATCTGGAAAAAGCCCGGGAAAAATGGGGCGAGGCATTTCTCCTCACAAAAACCCCCCGCCTCCAAACCAAATTGGGGTCAGACTACCGAAGGCGTTGAATTTTTTCCGAAAAATTGGGGTCAGACTACCGAAAGCGTTGAAATTATTAAAAAAACCGGGAAATCAATGCGATTTCGGCGAGAACAGGATGCCGGGTTTCAAACTCTTCTGGCGTTTCAGATCCTTTTCCCACACCACAAGCCCCTCCCATTTCCGCGTCGGTTCGGGCACAATGGAAAGGGGTTTCCATTCCTTCGGGTATTTGACGATCAGGGTATAGGAAAGGTCCTCGTCGGGTGTGAACATGGTTTGGAACAGGAGCTTGCCGCTTTCGTCCTTTTTCAGGAATCCCTTCCTGCGGGTGGTTATGAAAAAATATCTGTCAGCCTCCGGAATGTCGTCAAATCCAATGGACAGCCGGGTCAATTCCCCGATCTCGGTACTCTGGTAATCCAGGGGAACGTTATGCCTCGAGTATATCCCCTCCACATTACCGGGGACAAGCACGTAAAACCGTTCGACTCCCTCTTCCCGCTCGGGAATGTTCTTTTGCAGAATGTTGATAACATCCGCACCCTCCCCCTCCACGAGATAGGTTTCCCTCACCCGGAATTCGCTCTTCTTTTCCCCCATCACGTAGAGAACCTCTTCCGCTTTCACGGTGAATTCCCCATACCGGTTGTACACGATGAAGTCGCCCCTGGAATCCGAGAGGATATCGCCCTTGAAAACGGAGCCGTCCTTCAGGTAGAGGGAACGTCCATCCCTCTGTTTCTTCTCGACCGCACCGCCAATCAGGGCGGAAAAGAGGAACAGAACGGCAAGCAGTATTGTTTTTCCAGGTTTCATGGTATTTATTCCTTTATCCACATGCGGGAAAACCCCCGCGACTCCCTTCACCGGATGAAACCGAAACTCCGGACGATCTTTTCAAAATCACCCTTCAGAATCTCGTAGTTGTCCGGCTCGATCGCCTGGCAGATGATGAGATACACGATCCCTCCCTTCATGACGGTCACCTCCCGGACCTGGAACGTTCCCACCGACTCCAGGGAATAAGACTGGAAGGACTCCATGGCCGGCACCCCCTGGATGCTGATCTCGTTTCGCTGGATCTCCTTGAAATCCGCAAGCAGCTTCCTGCAGGCCTCCATGCGGTTTTCCGTGAGTTCCTTGAGGGTCAACCTGGCAGGCAGATTTTTCGCCGAGATCAAACGGGCGAAGGACCTTCCTTTTTTGTACTGCATCTCCACCAGGTGAACGGGATTGGGACTGGTGCGGATCTCCCACCCTTGGGGAGCGGCGATGAAGCAGTTGAATTCCTCGCTGGTGTACACCCGTCCCGAAATGCCGCCCCTGGCGAGTTCAGACACCATCTTATCCTCGATCGATCCCCCCTCTTCCGGGGGAATGATCTTGAGACTGTTGAAGACCTCTCCGAACAAAGGCTCCAACCGGGTATAATTCTCCGGGGGGAAGGCGTCGCAGATGAAAAAGTAGAGAAAGGGTTTCTGGAACAGGTAGATTCTGTTTCGGGTCCTGGCAAATCCCTTGTAGGAAAATTGGTTCAGGGAATAATATCCCTTGATCCCGCCGACCTGGATCTCACCCGCTCGGATTTTCTGAAAATCTTCCACCATTCTACCGGTTATGGCCAAGTCCGCCTCCAGGGCCTGTTGAGCCATCCGGTCCGGATCGAGGAGAATCGGAATTCGCACCATACCCAGGGTAAGGCACGATTTCAGATCCGGCGCCATGATATGAACGGAATCCATGGCGATCTCATCCAGGCCGGCCAAAGGTTTTACAGCGAACCATCCCTGGGGGGCCCGGATCGTGAAATTGGCCTTCCTGCTGTGATATATCCTGGTTTGGGGATCGAACTCCCCCTCCTTGATATCCCTTGATATGTTCCTGATGAAAAGACCTCCGTTTCTTTCCACCAGGAAATAGATGTTCAGATAGATCTCCTCCTCTTTTTTCCCCGTCGCACCCTGGCGTTTCTCTACTTCACGGGTGCGAACCAGGATGTATTCCCCCTCCCTCTGGATATCCCGGATTTCTATCTGGTAGCCGGTGATGATCTTGAGGTTCAGCTCCATTTCCAGGGACTTCAGGATATCCTGCTTGCCCGCCCCCATGTGAACCAGTCCGAAATGCTCATCCAGTAGAGGGGCCATTTCCTGGGGGGTGTTGTTTATGTAAATGATTTCGATTGTATCGCACATCGCCCGGATGCGCTGCCTTGTCTCAGGGGTTACCGGGGCGCCGGGCACGCAGCTCAGGAAAAGCCCCACGAAAAGGAAGAATAATATCGTCGTTTTCCAGACTTTCATAGCGATTCCCCCTTGTCATCCAGATAGCTGCTCCCCTTTTCCACGGTGGAGGAAACGGTTCCCAGGCCCGTTGGGGGCATCCCCATAATCACCACCAGGGCGGGCTGGACCGTGGCGCCCGGGACGCTTTCCAGGTAATTGCCGGTGCGATCGCCGGCTCCCGTGTGAAATACCGTATCATCCCGGATAACGATGGGAGTCTGACTGGCGATGTCCCGGCCCTCTCCCACCACATTCCTTATGTCCACACCTCTTTCATTCTTTCCCCGGGCGATCTGACGGTTTTTCGAAGAACCGAGCATGACGGCCACGTTCACAGCCACCGAAAACGCGAAAAGGAGGATCAAAAGAACAAAGGCATACGCAGGAACCCGAAATCGAAATTGAACAAGGGATCGAAAGGGGGCGAGAATTCCCTTTGAACGGTCCTTTTCGATCTGGGCGATGCCCGCCATGACCCGGGCCTGAAGGTTGCCCTCCGGCTTTGGAGCCTCCCACAGCCCCAGCATCTTATCCAGGGACCTCATCTTTTCGAGGTATGCCCGGCATTCGGGGCATTCCTCCAGGTGTTTCCCGGCCTTCTCATCCCCGATTTCCTCGAGGTTTGGAGCGAGATTTCGGAGAAGGGTTCTTACCTCTTCGCACTCTTTTCTATGTTCCATGATTGTTCCTTTTGCCCCCTCTAAAGGGATAAATAATCCTCCATGAGATGCATGAGGTTTTCTCGGGCTCGAAAGATCCTCGATTTCACCGTTCCCACACTGCAATCCAGGATCTGCGCGATATCCTCGTATGAAAGACACTCGTAATGCCGAAGCAAAATGGCGCTTTTCTGTCCCTCGGGCAGCTGGGCAACGGCAGTGGTCATCTTTTCCATCATTTCCTTCTGGAGGGCCTCCTGGCCGGGATTCCTCGAACGGGGATCCACCATGGGCCCGCGTTTCTCCCTCTCGTCATCCAGGGACCGGGTTCTGATTCCCCTCTTCCGGAGAAGGCTCAGGCAGTGATTCCGGGCAATGGTAAAGAGCCAGTTGGAAAACCTGGTCTTTCTCTCCGTCCGGAATCCACGGATGTTTTTATACGCCTTGAGAAAGATCTCCTGAACCGCGTCTTCAACGTATCCCTCACGGTGGGAGCCTGTCAGGAGGCGATACACGAAGGAAAAGAGCGGCCTTTCGTAGAGGGCCACAATGTTGGCGAAGCACTCTGCGCTGCCGTTCTGGCAATTCCGGATGATATCGCGGGAAATTTCGTCCATCAATAAATGACCGTCTTTTTTCACGCCCTACAGATATATATACGCAAACCCGGCCCTGAGGTTCCAGGAATCCAATCTTTAATGAGGGCCTTTTGAGTGAGGGAAGCGGGATATGTCAAATTGCCAGTTGGAATTTTTTTAATCGTTCCCGCTTTCAGGAATCACTCCCTTTTGAACCGTCACCCCATCATGCCTCACGGAAATATTCACGATCCCCTTTTCCCGGGGGAGTTCCTCCCCCTCGAGCAGGATCCTTTCCGGGGAAATCTTCAGTCGCCAGGCGATTCCCTTGTTCCAACCGATGGCCGCCAGGTGGTTTTCATCCTCCGCACGGAGAAAAATCGCGCGATCCCTGATCCCTTCGCCTGTTTTCCGCTCGATCTCCTCGAGGGTCTCTTCCGCCCACCCGGCTCTGGGGAGCGGCGAGGGATAGGGAAGCATCATCTGAATCCCCAGGGTGATCATCGCGCCTGCCAGAATCAGAAATGCCGGTACGAGAAAACGCCGCCCCCGCCCGGGATGCGCCCCCGCCAGGATCCCCCAGGAAAAAAGTCCCAGGAGAATGTAGTACGGATAGCAGTTCCAACGTGGAGCAAGATAGGGGAGGGCCGCGGCCAGGGCGAAAATTCCAAGGCATATCATTCCCCTCATCCTCAGGGTTTTCCAGGCCCCCCGGAAAAGGAGGAACAGGGCGGCCCCGTGAAGGAGAAACAGCCCCCCGCCCCAGATCGCACCGGAAAGGATCCTCCCCTGTGAAAGAAGGCGGATCGCCTCCCTGGGGACATTCATGAAAAATAATCCGAGAAGCGCGCCGTTCCGGATGATGTTAACGCCGAATCGGGGTGCATACGGGGAATCGGGTTCGATGGGATTCGAAAGCGCGAGGTGAACGACAAACCAAAGGAATAGAACCGCACCGGAAACCATACCTATGGAAAGGGCCCTCCTGTTTAAACGAACCCCGGTCGCAACGGTGAGGGCCGCGGCCCCCAAAGGGAGCATGGCAACCCCCTCTTTACACAGAAGAGCCGCCAGCAAGGCCGGGGCCGTGAATGCCGCAAGGATGCGATCCATTGTTTCCGGAGTTCGCTCGAGGCAGGCCATCCACCCCCTGAGGGCAAGGGCGGAAAAGAGAAGCGCGAGCAGTTCCTGGATCCCGCTCGCCCAGGCAAGGGGCAGGAAAAAGGCCCCGTGAAGGCCGTAAACAAAGGAGGCGCGAAAGGCCGCTTCCCGGTGTTCCTTTCCCGGATTCACCAGTCGCATGAAGGCTGCCGTCACGCTCCCCAGAACACCCGCCGCAAGAAGAAATATGAAAAGATTGATTCCATGGAGGGCAAGCGAATTTCCCTTCAGGATACCCGATGCAAACCGCCAGTATATGTTTGTACTCAGGGGTCTCCAGAAAAAGCGCTCCGGCTTTTCCACGAAAGCTGAAACCAGGGGTTTCCCATCCCATGCCGCCCCCCTGGCCTGTGTGAGAAAGACGTAATCGTCCTGCCAGAGGGGAGTCGTAAGGAGGGGGGACCAGAGAAGAGCGGCGAGGAGCGCCCCGGCGATTCCGTAAATCAGGCAACTCCCGGAGCGCCTTTCTGTAATGTTCTTTCTCTCTTCCACAATCGTCAATCGAGTCTAGTACTTGCCTCCCACGGTTCCGGCGAGGTCGTCTCCCATCTGGGCCTTTCTTACAACCTCGAACCGGGTCTTGGAAGTGAAGGGGCGCTTCATCAGGTGAAGCCCCTCATCCCTGAGGTCGTTGTAATTGTAGAGTTCGATCCCCTTTTTCTCGATGGCCTTCAGGAACGCGGGGGAGCAGAGCATGTCCGTGACGGCCTGGCGATGTTTGGACATCTGTTTCAAACCGAAGGTGTTGAGATCCGTCATGGCTGCCATTTCCGGGGTATCCATGCCCGGATGAACCACGAACAGGTGCCTGCCCGGTTCGAGGTTTTCAATGATTTCGATCCCCTTCTCGAGCTTCTTATCCGGATCCGTACTGTAAACCTTGTCCGTATCCTCTTCGCTGAAGTAGCGGGAGATCCCGATGTGGTATTCCAGGGCGAGTCTTTCCACGATCCTCTGGAATTCGAGGCAATTGAGGGCAGCCCCCATGTGATAGTCGCAATAGGAGATGTTGAATCCCTTTTTCAGGGCGAGCTCGATCTGGGCGCGGAGCTCCTTTTCCACCTCCT
>Ga0272442_10004693_pt1 | contig 18540 bp, 12 predicted proteins | sample SSMForm2O_FD_200262 | JGI IMG/M metagenome (GOLD analysis project Ga0272442, IMG submission 200262) | Marine sediment archaeal communities from Little Sippewissett salt marsh, Falmouth, MA, United States - SSM-Form-2O | ecosystem: Environmental > Aquatic > Marine > Wetlands > Sediment ... | reverse complement strand
AGGATCCCGAGGTGATTCCGGCAATTACCAAACCATGCATCGAACCGGTCATCCCTGATCCAATCTGTCAAACCCGGCAACAGGCACCCAGGCTCGCAGATCGGCCCTTTGAAGTCGAACAGGCGCGGCTCCGGCAGAGGGCCGGAGGGCGCTTTGAAAAAACCATCGACCTGGGTAGCGGCGTCACGATGAAATTCGTGCGCATCCCGGCCGGGCAGTTCATTATGGGTGATCTTAACGGCTCGCCGGACGAACGCCCTCTCACCCGGATTTCGATCCAACGGGACTTCTGGATGGGCGTATGCGAAGTGACCAACGCCCAGTATCACCGATTTGATCCCGACCACGATTCAGGACTCTTTACAAAGCGCTTCCAGGGCCCGGACGGCCCAGGGTTGTCTCTAACCAAACCCGAACAACCGGTCGTTCGTGTGTCGTGGGAGCGGGCGCTGGCCTTTTGCCAGTGGCTCTCGCGGCGCACCGGTATGGAATTCACGCTTCCGACCGAGGCCCAGTGGGAGTATGCTTGTCGCGCTGGTTCAGAAAGTGCACTTTCCTACGGTGAGGTGGATGCGGATTTCTCCCGTTGGGCAAACGTCGCCGACAAAGAATTGAGCGTCCCGCCCGGAACGACCGGCGGGCTGGAGTCCAACATCGTCGCTCACTTCGGCAAGGGCATCCTGGAATCGGCCGTCTTTGGGGGTAATGTTATTTGTGACACGCGCATCAGCGACGGGGCCATTGCAACGACAAATGTTGGCAGCTACCGGCCGAACGCCTGGGGATTGCACGACATGCACGGCAACGCCTCCGAGTGGACGCGAACGACGTACAAAGCCTATCCTTATCGATCGGATGATGGGCGCGACAGATTAGTTAAATCGGGCAGGAAGGTGGTCCGGGGCGGCTCATGGTGCGACCGTCCCAAGCGCTGCCGGTCGGCATTTCGCTTGAGTTATCCGTCGTGGCAGCGCGTTCATAACGTTGGATTTCGCGTTGTTTGCGAATTCGAGGGGCATGAACAATATCAGGTAGTCATGGAGTAAATGAAATATGAACGGACGGTTATTAAGCAGGATCCTTGTGTGGGTGAGCATTGTTTTGATTCTTGCCGCTTTCTCGGATGCGATAGTTGTCGCCGGGGATTATTTATCCCCAACGGCCGTGGTAGCCGGCAACCGGGGCGAGAAGCTTTATATCGCCGAAGCCACCGCCAAACAGGTCGCTGTCTTTGATATTGATTCGGCGAAGGTTACGGCGACCATCGACGTGCCCTCGGAACCGACGGGATTAGTGCTGACCGGTGACGGAACTCACCTTTATGTGACCTGCGCGGGCTCGAAAGGATGCGTTTGCGTCATCGACACCCAAAAACTGGAACTACTCCGAACTCACCCGACGGGTCGTACGCCCATAGCTCCCGTGCTCACTCCAGATGAAAAATTCCTCTACGTGTGCAATCGCTTCGACAATGATATTTCAGTGATACGCACGGAGGACGGCAAACGGATCAAGAAAATCCCCGCCTTGCGGGAGCCGGTGGTCGCCGTGATGACACCCGACGGCGCCTGGCTTTACGTCGGCAATCATCTCCCGGCCGGACCCGCGTCCGCCGACTCGGTCGCGTGCAATATCTCAATCATCAACGCCACAATGATGGCCTTCGACATCGATATTGCTCTACCGAACGGCAGCACGGGACTCCAGGGCCTCGTCGCCTCGCCGGATGGACGGTTCGTGTTTGTCTCGCATATTCTCGCCCGATACACGGTTCCGACGACCCAGTTGGAGCGCGGGTGGATCAATACCAACGCTCTGAGTATCATCGACGCCCGGCGCAAGAAGCTTTTAGAAACGGTTCTTCTGGATGATGTGGACCTCGGCGCCGCTAATCCGTGGGCCCTCGCCTGCACGAGCGACTCGACATACCTGTGTGTCACCCATACCGGAACCAACGAGCTGAGCGTCATCGAAATTGCTCCGATGCTTGAGAAAATCAGAAGCTATCATCGACGCAATCGTACATCGCCTCAAAGCACCTCCAGTGGCTCATATACGGCATACGGCTATGAGACCGCTTCGAATATCCCCAACGAGCTAAGTTTTCTCTACGGGATCCGAAAGCGCGTCAAGCTCCTCGGCAAGGGCGCGCGGTCGCTGGCCATCCTCGGGCATAAAGCCTACGTCGCAGAATACTTCACCGACACCCTCACCGTCGTGGACATGAGCAACACATCAAGGTTCAAGACGACGTCCATTGCTCTGGGACCCAAGTATCCCATGACTGACGAGCGAAGGGGCGAGATGCTTTTTAATAATGCTTCCCTCTGTTTTCAGGGCTGGCAAAGCTGCGCCAGTTGTCACCCTTCGGACGCCCGGGTCGATGCGTTAAACTGGGACCTGCTCAACGACGGTCTGGGCAACCCGAAGAATACCAAGAGCCTGCTGCTCTCCCATGAAACGCCGCCGTCGATGATTTCAGGCGTTCGCGGAAACGCCGAGGAGGCCGTACGCGCCGGAATACGGCATATCCAGTTCGCCGTCCGCCCTGAAGAAGAAGCTGTGGCGATCGATAAATATCTCAAAGCACTCGAACCCACTCCAAGTCCTTATCTTGTGGACGGGCGGCTGAGTGAATCGGCCAAGCGCGGTCGAAAAATCTTCGAGCAGGCGGGCTGTGCATCATGTCATAAAGGCCGGCTGCGTACGGATTTGCAATCCTATAACGTCGGGACGGGTACAGGGCTGGACGAGGGGCGGAAGTTTGATACGCCGACCCTGATCGAAATCTGGCGGACCGCACCCTATCTCTACGACGGGCGGGCGACCTCCATTGAAGACGTGTTGATAAAATTCAATCCAAACGACAAGCACGGAGTCACATCAAACCTGACGGAAAATGAGATAGAGGATTTGGCTCAGTTCGTTTTATCCCAATGAACCATTCTATTGCAGCAACAGTCTCGTAAGATCGTTTCCTCCTGACGGCGTCGGACTTCGATTAAAACGTCATGAACATGGAGCAATAGCACTATGGTCTACAACCTAAATCGGCGAACGTTTCTCAAGAAAACAGGTCTCAGCGCCGCCGGGCTGGCGGCGCCGAAGTTCACCAGTGCGGCACGAACAATCACCAAAGATGCACCCAATCTACCCACCCCCCTGCCGAGGCAAGTCACCTGGCAGGATTTTGAATTGGGTCTGCTCTACCATTTCGATCTGGATGTCTATATGCCCGGCGGGCACCATCATGAACGATCCCGGCGAGAAAAGCTGGATCCGAATCTCTTCAATCCAACCAGGCTCGATACCGACCAGTGGCTCGAAGCGGCCAGGGCAATGGGGGCTCGTTATGCCATCTTTACCGCCACCCATCATCAAGGCTTTCTCCAGTGGCAAAGCGACACCTATCCGTTCGGTCTCCGGCAGATCGCATGGCGCAACGGCAAGGCCGACATTGTCAGAGACTTCGTCGAATCCTGCCGGAAGTACGGCATCACGCCGGGACTCTATGTGGGTATCCGATTCAACGCCTATTGGCAGGTGTATAACTACAAAACAGATGCCGGAAAAGGCGACGACGTCAACAAACAACATCACTATATGCGGATATGTGAGCGGATGGTTGAGGACTTGTGCTCGCGTTACGGCCCGCTTTGCGAGATTTGGTTTGACGGCGGCGTCATTACACCCGAACAGGGAGGTCCGGATGTTCTACCGATCGTTGAAAAATATCAGCCAGGCGCGATTTTCTATCATAGTCTTCAGCGCGCTGAGCATCGCTGGGCCGGCAGCGAAACCGGCACGACAGGGTATCCTTGCTATTCGACTATGCCGACCGTCGCCAGTCAGATCCGCGCTCACACAGATCCGAAAAAGCGAACCACACTGCTCAAGCATGGCGATCCGGACGGACGGGTATGGTGCCCGGCGATGTGCGACGCCCCGATTCGCGAGCACGACTGGCTCTGGCGACCGGGTCGAGAACCCCGTCTGCAACCACTCAATAAGCTCGTGGATATGTACTACAAGTCCGTCGGACGAAACGCCAATCTTATCATCGGCGCCGTTCCGGATATGGACGGTCTCATACCCAAGGCCGATTTTGATCGTTATGCGGAATTTGGTAGAGCCATTCGTAAGTATTTTCAGAAGCCGCTGGCCCAGACCAGTGGCCAGGGTGTGACGCTTGAGTTGAACCTCAAGCAACCTACATCATTCAATCAGGTTGTTATCATGGAAGACATTGTGTACGGTGAACGCGTGCGTAACTATGTGGTTGAAGCCCTCGTTGAAGGCGGCCGATGGCACAATATCTGCGATGGGGAATCGATCGGCCACAAACGCATACAGTTGATTGCCGACAAAAATATAGTTGAGACCAAAAAGGTTCGTTTTCGCGTAACTCACACCGTCGCTTCACCCATCATTCGCAAATTGGCTATTTATAACGTCTGAAACAGGCTCAGATGGCTGTTTGACGACTCACCCGCCTTTAGAATAATCTGACATCGATTTTCTTATCGCGCCATTCCGCGATGAAAGTTCTCATCTCTTCCAGCAGTGCTTTGAGCTGTATTGTGTTATCGAGCAGATTTTCGTAGAAGGCCCCATCGTTGAGGAGCCTCCCGGCGGCTCCGTCGCCGCTGTTGATCTTCTCTAAAATCGACCGCAACTGACCCAAGGCGCCGCTGAGCTGTTCGCTGGTGCTCATCATTCCTATAATGAGTTTGTCGGCTTTATCGTCAACGCCGATCAGGGTGGACCTTCCGGTGGAGGCAAATTCTTTGATTTCGTCGCTCGTCTCGATGAGGGCCGTTACGATCTCCTCCACTTTGGCATCGACATGTTCCAGAACCGTGGTTCCCGCAGCGGCAAGCTTCTCGAATTCTTCCATTGTGGCCTTAGCCTGTTGCGTGGCCTCAGCCAGATTCGCCACGGTTCTCTTCAAGTTTTCTTTGCTGTTCTTGTCGCCGATAATCTCGTTTGCATTACCAACAAAATTATTAATTCCTTCGATAAGCTCATTCAGCTTTTGCTGACTTTCCTCCGGAAAAAATTCGCTGGTCATCCCGGCCGATCCCTGCATCCACATCCCATCGATGAGATATTTCGTCTCCGGTCGGTTCGGATCGCGAGGGATCACAGGTTCATCTGGGGATTGCTCCAGCTCGATATAACTACTGCCCAATCCTCGCGTCATAAGCTTCACCTCGACGCAGGAGGGGATCGTCACATACTTCTTATCGATGCTGAGGATGACCACCGTCTGAAAGTACTCCCGGCCCGGCTCCCCATCATCTCGTATCTCTTCACGAACCTCCGGAGCCATAACACTCGTCACCCGGCCGATCTGATAGCCGCAGAAACGTACCGGCGTATCTTTTTGTACTCCCGTAGCCGTCGGGAATTGAACGTTGACCTGAAAAGCGTTCATTTGTGTCACAAAGCCGGGCAAATCCCCGAACTTGAAAATCAACCAGACCAGCGCCGTGACACCGAGGAATACGAACAAGCCGACAATAAAATTGCGCCGTCTTTGACCGGTTTCATAGTCACTCACTATGTGCCTCCTTTCAAATCGCCATGGCCTTCCAGAAATAATTCCCTAATGGCCCGTAATGGGTAACCGCTATCGTTCAGTTGTTTAATCAACTTGATGCGTTCGATGCATTTTTCATCGAAAAGCCGTCTGCCGGTCGGCGTCACTTCCGTGGGCTCCAGAAGCCCCACCATCAGATAATATTGCAGAGACTGACGGGAAATACCAGCTTTTTTTGCAGCCGTACCTATGGGTGATAATTCGCTCTTCTGACTCACCACGTATCCTTACAGCGCGGAAAACAAAAAGCACAACATAACATAAATTCAATTATCAGATTTTGCTGGATTTTATCAACATGTTTCGATCTTGCACAGAGATTTCTGATTATGAAAAGTTTACTCGCCGGGAGAGGGGATATCGGCGATCCAGTTGTCGGGATCGTTGCCGTAGTCGGGGAGGATCTTTCGGGTTAAGGCCGTGCCGTCGCCGTCGGGGGCGGTCGGCCAGAGATCCACATCGCCGGGACAACCCTCGGAATGCGAACCGTCGCTGTAAGTGATTCGGTCAACGCGAATATAAATAGTCTCGCCGTCGTTATCGACATCGCCCGGCCGGCTCAGCTCGATGCTCTCGCCGGCATTGCTCAGCCTGCCCTCGTACGGGCCGAGAATCGTCTCGACGGGGACATGCGGATAACGCCACATAAAGGCTTCCGGATGCTTGACGACCAGCAGGTAGCCTCCGGCGGGGATGGTGACGGGTATATCGGCCGGGAAGGTAAAGTCGATCCCGCGGGTAAACGCCCACGGCGCCTCCACCTCCACATCATACAACGTCACCGGCTCGGCGCTCATATTGTGAAGCTCGACGTATTCGTATTGATCGTTCGTAAAGACGCCGCCGTCCGGCCAGTCGGGATTGTACATGATTTCGCTGATCACGATGGGACCGACCTTCGGATACGCATTCTCCGCGCCGGGCGTCGGGGAATCCATCGCGACGAAGTTGGTGTTGCCTGTGCTGGATTTAAAATACCGCCCGAAGGAGATGCCGGGCGCCGAGGCCCCGAAATCCTCGACCTCGCGATAGCCCGTTAGAACACCGTCCTGCGCCGAGCTGAGAATCACGCGCTCGCCGTTGTCACTCAAAGCGAAAGGCTCGTGAGAGCCGGCATCGTTCGCGTTGCCAAAGTGTAGGTCCTCGTAGAAAACCAGATAGTCGAAGGGACCGATGGTCGTGCCGGGGGCGATTTCGTATTTGAACAGATTGCCGTTGGTGTCGCTGAGGAACCAGCCAGAAAGGTCGATCGCGAATTCGGTTGTATTGTAGAATTCGATCCAGTCGGGATCGCCGCCGGGCGAATTGGCGAGCAATTCATTGATGACCACGTCCCCCGGATTGGGAAGGAGGCCTGCATCGTCTTGTCCCGGCGAGCCGCCGATATACGTACTGGCGCGCCAGGCATCTTTGTTGTCCCAGCTATCGAGGTTGGGATGGGTCGGGTCGATGAGGGTCAGGGAGAACCCTTCGCCATCCGTCAGGGAGCGCCAGCCGTCCCGATAACTGAAATCCAGGATCGTTTGGCCGAGGGCGTCTTCGAGGGTGATTCTCTCGCCGATGTTGTTGAGCTTTCCGATGTATTGCCCGGCAATAGTGATGTTGGCACCGTATCGGGCCTCGAAGGCGTCGCGATCCTGGACGACGACAACGTATTCACCGGGCGCCAGATCGAGGGCGGGAAACGTAAAGTCGATCCCGTTTGTGAAGCGGACCAGGTTCAAATTGATAATTTGGGTGCCGATGTTGGTTAATTCGATGAATTCTTCGTTCGGTTCGCCGGCGTCGGTCAGGGCCTGTGGATGATAAATGAACTCCGTGATGCGGAGGTTCTCCGCCACCGGCCCGACGGCGAAGACCGCCTCATTCAGCGCGCTCCACGCCCTGCCCCTGAATGTCCGCGCCTTAACCTCGGCACTGTGGGATAATCTCACCGAACCACTATATCGGATGGCGCTCGGCGAGATACCTTCCGAGCCGGGAGATACGCCTTTGATGGCGATCAACTCAACAGAAATAAGAAGATCTGAACTGGTGGTATTTGCGTTAAGACCATGGATGGCCAGCACGTTTCCGCCCTGCTGTAGCGCGTTGATGGATGACGATATATCGATGCTTTCGAAGGCAATCGCCTCGGAATCGGAATGGGTGTTGCTCGCGGCGGAATTCCAGCGGGGCGTGCCGCTGAAGTTTCGTTTAGCCACTTCATTTCCGTTGAGATAGGCGATAAAGCCGTCGTCGTACCTGATCTTCAGCTTTAAGAAGCTAAAGTCATTCAGGTTGCCCCCATAATAAAATGGAATACGGATATAGCAGGTGGCGTTCCTGGCATACATCCGCTCCTGCAGATCGAGACTGATGAAGTCTTGGTAGCCGGAATTACGCTCGTATCCCACGCCGCCGGGCGAGCCGCTGCTCAGCAGCCAGGACGAGTCGTTGTAGCCTGTGCTGTTTTTCCAATCGTTACTGATGAAACCGGTTGGGACGAGCACACGCTTGCCGGCTTCCTCCGGGACTAATGTCGTGCTGGTGATATCGCCCGATGATTCCGCCTGTCGCGGATCGGAGCCATCGACGGTGTACCAGACCTCCCCGGTCGTGCCCGTCATCGAAAGCCGGTCGTTTTTTAAAATCCAACCCCCATGTTGATAAGAACCATTAATCCGGAAGACCGGCGCATCCACGTTTGGATAAAGACCTAAATTTCTGAACTGATTGATCATATGGTTCGTTCGATAAGGGAAATATTGATCAAGAAGCCTGCGTTTTTCAGGAAGCCAGAAATCGTTCTTGGTGTACAAATAGTAGGGACCTGAACTGTATGAATGCATGTCTCTCCGATAATCCCCCCATCGCGCCGACTCGGCGATGACCGCTAAGTCGATCTCGTCAGCGCGTTTGATCCATCTCTGGGCGTTCATCTCAGATGTCAGGGCACCCCCATTGAACAAGTGTTTATGAACGCGATCGCCAAAACGTACGCGAAATTCCTCGATATCATCGAGGTAGCTGAACAAACCGGTAGGATCGGATGATGGTCTCGTGCCGGTCTGATACGTGTTTTCAAGCACGTGCTCGCCGTCCCAACTGTAGAAGTGCCAGGGTTTGCGTTCCGGCCCACCGCCGGCGGCCCGCCAGTTGCCGTCGTTCTTGAGGTCCGTGTTACCGGCAAACAAATTCACGATCGTGAAGTCGATGAAGTTGTCCACGTCAATCAGATTGCGGATTTGCTCCCAATTACGGCTGGTCACAACGGTTTTCATTTGGTTCCATGCGGTGAGCGTGCCATTCGTAGCCCGGCCGCCGTTAACGGCGTCGAGGTCGTCTTTATCGCCCCCGTGATATGCAGCATAATGGGAGGCCACCGGACGCTCATGCAAGTCATACAGGCCCCAATAGATGCCGTTTAAATACAGATGCACGAAAGAGCCCTGGCCCGCGTCCGCCTGGCCCATGTCGATAAGGGAATCCCGCAGCCACTGGTCACGAATGTATTGCGTGCGCGCCCGCTGATCCGGCGCCCAGTGCGTCCAGGCATTGTTAAAGAAACCGCGAAGCTGGAGGGTATCGAAAGAATTGACAGGCCAATCTTCAAATACGCCAAAGTCGAGTCTGGCCGGGCCATAGTCTTCGCTGAATCGCAGGCTCAAGGAATGCTTGGGGCATTTGCTTGGTCGACGGCTTTCACCACCCTGGATGCGCAGGCCACAATTGACCTGAAATTCTTTGACGCCATCCCGCGTGAACAATTCGGCCGAAACAGGCCGTTCCCAGTCCTGACCTCCCGTGGTTGAATGTCCGGTATAAATGTAGATGCCGCCCGTGTCCGGATCCTTCTGGCGGTTGAACAGATTGTTTTTATCCGTCACAACCGAAAGTGTGGGGATCGATAGCAGCGCATCGTCCATCCAGGCGGCATAGGCGGGATTATTATAAACCTGAGGGTCCATCTCGTAGTCCGCCGGATAGGTCTCAAACCATTTGCTTGGATATCCTGCGTTTAGGACTTGCTGCTGGCTTTTCCTGATCGTGTCGATCGGAAAAATGTACGTGTGAGTAACCACGTTGGTGGGTTTGAAGCCGTACCGGATTGCTCTTGCCCGCAGACAAGTGGTTCCGTGAATGGGAATCGGACTCGTATAAACGCTGCCGGAGACAAAGCGGCCGGAAGTATCATATGGCTCACTTCCATCGATCGTATAGTAGATAACAGCGCCCTCGGTTTCCGTGGCAAGCGTGACCGCGAACGGCGTATCGTAGAAGCCGCGGTTGTGGCTGGATTGTATTTCGGCAACCTCACCGGCGTACACTCCTTCGTTTCGAGCTTCGGGGCTTGGAGAAGCGAAGAAACGTAAGGTGTCGTCGGCGTCGGGGTAGCGCCCATAGGAGATGTCGGGCGTTTGGACGGGGAAAACGATGCCGTCAATCAACGTTATGCCGTCGCGATCGAACAGGCCGATTTCTTCACCGTCGGAATCGAGTTTGAAGTTCGCGTGCAATCCTGAATCGGTTGTATCACCGTCCGCCCAGACAAGCAAGTACCCCCCTGCCGGAACGATCATTCCGAACCGGCCGCTGCCTGAAATCCGCCATTTAGTGGGTCTCGAAAGGTTGTCCGTCAGATACATCCCGCCTATATCCATTGCGTCGGCACCATAATTGTGGATTTCGATCCAATCATCATATTGCCCCTGGGGATCCTGGATAATCTGACTGTTGGATGCCATGAATTCATTGATGACGAGCGGGATTTCCATCCCATATCCCTGATCGTTCAACAGCAGGCTTATCCCAAGAACAAACGACAAAATTCTTACATATCGGAGCATTATTCACTCTCTTTTCCAAGGATCGTTCGGATGATTCGATACGATCTAATTTCTTTAATTTACCACCCTTATGTATTATAGCATATGTGGCCTATTGAAGTCAATGGCTATTGAAAGGTGTCCTTTAAAGATAGAGTATCCATTCAGACACTCAATCGACGTGATAAATAATCGTCTGGAAAATCTGTTTCAATCGGCCGGAATAGTCTTTGATATTGAGATGTAATTATCCTATGATTAAACTCGAAACTCGCTGGAGTATTTCAGTGAAAGATATATGGAAAATTCCGAATCACTAATCATTTGGAGGTTATTATCATGTGTGAACAATGCACGCGACGGGAATTCATGGGAACGGGAGTGGCCAGCGGGTTGATGCTGGCCGGCGCCAACTGGTCACACGCATGGGCTTCGCAATCGCCGCCTCCCCCGTCCCGGGGCAAGTCACGAATCTGCGTCATCTTCACCGGTCAACCCGCACCGTCAGACCGCGATTGGGGAGCCGATACCGGACAAATCAGGGTCATGAAAGCCCGACTCGCCAACGCAGAAAAGGAGTTGGGAAACATCGAGCTCATCATGGGGGAATCGACCAGTGCCGAGCAGACGGCGGCTCTGTTAAAGAAGGCGGGCCCTGGAGTGCCGGTTCTGACAATCAACGTGCGAAACTTCGCCTTAACGAGGGTTGTTAAGCCAATTCTCGACGGATCGCATCCGATGGTGCTCTTCTCGCTTCCTGCCAGCGGCCACGACTGGATGTATGCTCCCCGCTGGCACAATCAGGGACATCGCGTCACCCTTCTGCCCAGCAGCAACTACGATGAGCTCGAACGCGCCCTTCGTCTGCTGAGGGTCATTCCCATGATGAAGCAGACTCGGATTCTCCTGTTCCCTCCGGCCCGCGGCACGGCGCCGGCCCAGTCGCCGGACCAGGTTAAAAAGCGTTTGGGAGCCGATGTTGTCGCCGTAGAAGAAAAAACCTTTAACGATATGATTTCCGCCACGGAAGGCAAAGCCGTTCGAGACGAGATCAACCGCTGGACGAATGAAGCGAAGGAAATCATCGAACCGGATGAAGAAGACATCCGAAAGGCCGCCAAGGTCAGTATAGCGCTGCAACGCCTCATGGATCAACAAAAGGCCGATGGGCTGGCCATCGGCACCTGTATGGGGTGGTTGTCGAAAGGATTTCCCTGCCTGGGATTTGCCCGTCTTCGTGACAAAGGCGTTCCCGCGGCGTGCGAAGGCGATATGGATTCGTTGCTGACCATGCTTCTGTTTCAATACGCCTTTGATCGCGCCGGCTTCCAGGGCAACGCAACCTTCGATACGTCTCGCAACGCCTTGTGGACCGCCCATTGCACAGCCGCATTGAAGATGGATGGCCCCAATGGTAACGATGCGCCGTATTTGCTCCGCGGACATTCTGAAGTCCGAGGCAGCGGCTGTGTGCCCGAGGTCCAATACCGCCTTGGCGAGATGGTCACTCGCACCAAGCTGATCAACCTGGATACGATACTCGCCTCAACGGGAAAAATTATCGACGTTCCGGAAAAGGCGGTCCACGGTTGTCGCACCCAGATCGTCACCGAGGTTCGCGATGCCGCGAAGATGGCCGCCAACTGGAGCAGTGTCCTTGAGACCGAGGACGCTATGACGTTGTTACACCGCGTAGTATTTTATGGCGACCACCTGGACAGCGTGCACCACCTCGCCCGGTTAATGGGCATGAAGGTCGTCGAGGAGGGCTAAGAGGCAAGTCGTCGAAGGCCTGGAATACAAAAGACGTAGAATTGCACGTTTCGTAAGGAGTCATGTTATGAGCAACTTAATCAATCGACGAGAGTTCTTAGGGGCCGGGGCTGCCGGAGCCGGAGCGGTCATGCTGGGAACAAGATTAAGTGGATCCGTAGCGGCCCGCCAAAGCGATGAATGGCCCCCCCGCTTACCGGCTGTCAAAATCTACAAGGTTTATGTCGGCCGGACCGGCGGGATTTATCTCTCAAGACCGCACGATGAAATTGCCAAGTTCGATCAATATTTGTCCCAGGTGGAACGCAAACTTGGCGATGTCAAATTCATTGGTGGCGAATTAGTTCCCCCAGCCGAGGTGGATAAAATCTTGCCCAAACTCGCAAACGCCGATGGTGTCCTCCTATTCCATCTTTCCGGCCACGGCGGTGGTGCGCCCAAGACGGCCATGGATCGGATCATCGACATGGGATTGCCCACGGCGGTCTTCTCACAACCCTTCAGCGGGCACGGCTGGATGTATTTTCCGCATTGGCAAAAATCCGGTAAGAAGGTCGTTCTACTGCCAACCAGCGACTGGAGCAGGATCGAGCAGGTCGCCAAACTGATGCGGGTGGCGCCTCATTTAAAGCGAACGCGTATCCTCGTCGTGCGCGGGCCGCTGGGGACAGATCCAGCCTGTTCCGCCGATCAGGTCAAAAAGTGTCTCGGTACGGAGATGATTCCAGTTACCGTCGAGGAAACAATCAAGGCCCACGAAGCGATTGATATCAAGGCGGCTGAAGCCGAGGCCGAGGAATACTGGCTCAGCAAGGCCAAGAGAATTGTCGAACCTTCCAGGGATGAGATCATCAACTCGGCACGATTTTACTTAGCGACAAAAAATCTGATGATCCAGCATGGGGCGCAAGCCGTCACAAGCTCGAACTGCATGGGCGGGCCGGCAAAAGGGTGTCTGACGTATAGCAAACTCAATGATCTCGGACTCGTCGGGGCCTGCGAGGGGGACATGGATTCGACGCTGACGATGCTGATATTCAACTATGCGTTAGGGGTGCCGGGTTTCATTACCGACCCGGTTTTCGACACCTCGGAAAATGCCCTGATCCATTTCCATTGCACCTCGGCGACGAAGATGGACGGGCCCGCCGGTAAACGGCTGCCCTTCACGATCCGGACTCAGAGCGACAGCGAGCGAGGCGTATCGCTGGATGTGGAGAATCGCATCGGGCAGGATGTCACGTGCGCCAAGTTCGTCAACCTCGATACGATGCTGATCTCGACGGGAAAGATCTACAAGGTCACCCACGATGAACTTGGCTGCCGAACCCAATTCTGGACCAAGGTGGCCGATGCGCGCAGCATGTATCATAACTGGGGCGCCGACGTCATCAAAGGCGGACAGCATGGCGTCATGACCATGCTGCACCGTGTCGTTTTCTACGGCGACCACATGAATCAGATGAGGGACCTCGGCATTTTGATGGGATTCAAAGTCGTCGAGGAAACGTAGTCGTCTGTCACATTTGATTTTGAAAGCTGGAGGGGCGGCGAAGAATGGAAAAGCCGAAGATTCTGCTCGTGAATCCGCCGATCTATGACTTCGCTGCGTACGATTTTTGGCTCAAGCCTTATGGTTTACTCAGCATCGCAGGATTTCTTCGCGATAAGGCTGATTTCAAGCTCTTCGATTATCTCGACCGATGTGATCCCTTCGTTTTAGAGCATAAGGAACTCGCCTCCGACCGATGGGGTAAAGGCCGGTTCTATCGCCGGCCCATTCCGAGTCCTAAGTGTTTGGAAACCATTCCGCGACACTTCCGGCGATTCGGTCTGCCGCGGGATCTGTTCAAGAATTTCCTGGCCGAAGAAGGTCCGTTTGACTTTGCCTTTGTGCAAACGACGATGACCTATTGGTATCTTGGCCTTGAAGAAGTTATCGAGGATATCCGCAATGCGTGGCCGGAAGCGAAGATTGTATTGGGCGGCTGCTACGTCACACTCTGCCGGGATCATGCCCGGAAACGGGGGGTGGATTTCTTGGTTGTAGGTAGAGATCATAAGCCTCTCTGGCAATATCTGGGGATCAGTGCGGAATTACAACAACCAGCACTGTGGCAAGCTTACAGAAAGTTGGACGTCGGTGTGCTCAAGCTTAGCGATGGCTGCCCTTTCAATTGCACATATTGCTCGGTGCCGATGGTTTACGGCAAATTCCAACCGCGACCTTTGGAGCGGTCGCTGGCGGAATTGGAATTGCTCGGCCGGCTTGGCGTAGAGAATATTGCTTTTTATGATGATGCCCTGCTCTTCGAGCCTGAGAAGGTTCTGATTCCATTCTTAGATGAGCTTGTGAAGCGCCATGTGAAAGTGAACTTCCATTGTCCAAACGCCCTGAACGCTCGCTTCCTAACTGGAGAATTGGCTGATTTGATGGTGCGGGCTGGTTTCAAGACGTTCTATCTGGGCTTCGAGAGCGCTTCCGAGCGATGGCAGAAACGCACCGGCTCGAAGGTCTTCTCGGACGAGCTGGCACAGGCGGTCGAGCATCTTCTTGCCGCCGGGGCGCAGCCGGCAAACATCACCGCCTATCAAATCCTGGGCCATCCCCAGATCGGCATTCAGGAGCTTGAAGCCTCCATGCATTTTGTCCACAGTCTGGGCATACGCGGCATGTTGGCCGATTTCTCCCCGATCCCCGGTACTCCCGACGGTGAGTCTTGCCGCAAGTGGATCGATATGGACGAGCCGCTCATGCACAACAAAACCGCTTTCCCGATTTTCCTGCTCGGCTTCGACGAAACCAACCGCCTCAAAGACCTCCAGCGAAGACTCAACCGGTCACTGGTTAATAAAAAGCAATCGATTTGAAACAGCGGTATAAGAAATAAAAGTGCTTTACATGCACAATGGTCATACATTACGTCTCGATGCTCGAGGCGAGGAATCCGCCCATGACAGCCAGAATCGGTTTGAGTTTTTTATTAATCGGATCCACCTCAACACCAAAATTCTCAAGGGCCGTAGCCCCGAGCAAAAATAATGAGTCCTGCGGAGCGAATATCACCGGACATGGAATGTTGCCTTCAAGACCTTCAACCTGGAAATTGCAGAAACCAAGATGTCGGGCTTGCTTTCTTCCATCCGCAAGAACCAGATTTCGCGTTGCAGCGGGCTCAATGTTGATCTTTTGAAGATAATCCTCCGGTACGAACGAATAGAGCGCGCCGGTATCCACCCAGAACTCCTCCTCAAAGAACACTTCCGGCTCCTTGATATTGGATACTCTGATTTTCTTCTTGAACATGCCCATACCGTTGTCTCCACTTTGAAAGCCATTTATCTCCTATATTATAGTAGATATTATGGGTATGAGCAACAACAATTTTTGCCATCAGACACCAATGGAGACAGAATTCGAGTTGAAGAGAAAAAGACAACGATCTAAAATCGGGGCCATGACAAAACGGGTTTTCGTAAAGAACTTCGGATGCCAGATGAATAAGCTGGATACGGCTTTGGTGGTCGGAGCGCTAAAGGACGCCGGATTTCGGATGACGGATACGGTCAAGGAGGCGGATGTCGTTCTGATGAATACCTGCTCGGTGCGTGAGCATGCGGAGCAGCGGGTGTTGTCTCACCTGGGGCATTTGAAGCATATCAAGGAATCGCGCCCCGATCTGGTGGTCGGTGTCATCGGCTGCATGGCCCAGCGGCTCGGCGGCGAGTTGCTGAAACACGAAGTCGTCAATCTCGTCTGCGGTCCGGCACAAATACCCCGATTATGTAAGCTCATAACCGAAGTCCTCCAAGAGAAAAAAACGACAATGGCGGTGACGGAACAAATCCGGCAAAAAGCGGATGACGAGCAGAACCGGATGCTGGAAGAATTTGAGTCCGTCCATGGCATCGAAGGCAAGTTCATCCCGGCGCAGGCGTTTGTCCGGGTCATGCGAGGCTGTAATAATTTCTGTACATATTGCGTCGTGCCCTACGTGCGTGGGCCGGAGATCTCCCGCCCGCCCGAAGCGGTTTTAGAACAGATCAAGAAACTGGCGGATCATGGCGTCAAACAGGTCACGCTTCTGGGCCAGAGGGTCAATGCGTACGAATACCAAAAGGGTGACAAATGCTGGTCTCTGGCGGATTTGCTTAACGCTGCGAGCGACATTGAAGGAATCGAATGGCTCAGGTTTGTCACCAGCTATCCATCCAAAAAGTACTTCGATGAGGTTCTGCACGTCATGGCCGATTCGCCGAAGGTCTGCAATTATTTGCACATGCCAGCCCAGAGCGGCTCGGACCGCATTCTCCGCGCGATGAATCGTCACTACAGTAGCCGGGAGTATCTGGAATTGCTCGAGCAAGCCAGAGAAATCGTGCCCGATATCGCTATCGCCGGCGATTTTATCGTCGGCTTTCCGGGGGAGACCGAGGAAGATTTCAATGCGACCGTCGATCTGACGAAGGAAGCTCGATACAAAAACGCCTTCATCTTCAAATACTCGCCCCGCCCGGGCACAACCGCGGACAAACGGTTGCTTGACACGATCCCCGTCGAGGTCAAACAAAGACGAAACGTTGAGTTGCTCGCCATCCAGGAAATGATAAGCGACGAATTGAGCCGGGATTTCCTGGGCAAAGAGGTGAAGGTATTAGTTGAGGGATTGAGCAAGAAATCGCACGTGAATATGGATGAAAACGAAAACCCGCAACTGATCGGCAGAACTTCCGGCGACTGGATTGTCGTCTTCAATGGGCCGGAATCCTTGACAGGGAAATTCGCACACGTCAAGATAACAGCCGTAAGTCCATTGACGTTATTTGGACAACTCGAATAAGCCACTTAGAAAGGGGATTCCGTGATAACGACAAAACGCGCCATCCTTAAAGTGTTCGTTTGTTGGGCTTTCGTTTCCAGTGCGATCGCGGCTTCTTCGGATCGTAAGATCAATCGCCATGCATTAGTGACCCGGCACAATATCACCCTTACGAACCCTGACTCGCTCACGCCGGTCGCGATGATGACCGCTGGCTGGACCGGCTGCCCTCCCCGCCCCACACCGGGATTCCCCGACAACGGCCAATGGAACATCCGCTGGGAGGGTCTTCGCCCCATACCGTAGCGCGGGCGTCCCGCCCGCGTTTTAACAAAAGCCCTTAAAACATAAGAAAAATCCCACTCATGTAACTTTTAATACCTTGTGTGAAAACAAGCTTATCCGGTATAATGGTGTTTATGGCTGAGTTAACTGAAGACAGCAAGATGATCGACTTGCAACGGCTGGCGACCGTTTTGGAGAATATCGGATCTATCGAGTATGCGATGGTTTTCGGCTCGGCTCAGGATGGCGTCTTGCAGGCGGGATCCGATCTCGATGTGGCTGTATGGTTGTCGCACGCGGAGGCCAGGAATATTAATCGTCTTGGGGAAATCGTAGCCAAGGTCGAAGACGCCTTTGCGGTCACCTGCGATCTGACGGTGCTCAACACGGCAGGAACCGTGCTTCGGCACCAGGCCTTGAAAGGACGCATCCTCTTTGTTCGACCCGTCTGCGAAGATGATTTTTCCCGTTTCTACGTCCTGACGTGTGCTGAGTACGAAGATATGATCGCCTGGCGTGCCAAACAACTGGCCTATAGGGGGTACGGATGCCCATCAACGGCGTTGTAGAAAGCAAGCTTCGCTTCCTGGAACAGACGTTAGCGGAGCTGGAGAGTTGGCCGCTGGGGGACTTGGCTCAGTTTGCTGGCCATTCCATGCTCCGTCGGGCCGTGGAGCGGGCTTTGCAGCTTGGTATCGAGAGCATGATCGACGTGGCCGAACGGATTCTGGCCGCCAAACGCCTGGCGCCGTCCGATACCGCGGCGCAGAACCTCAAGAAGCTGCAGGAAATCGGGATTCTCAAAGATGCCGACCGCTATGCCGAGATGGTGCGCTTTCGGAATTTCATTGTTCATCGCTACGAGCAGATCGAGCCGGACATCGTGTTTGGCCTGGCAAGACACAAGCTGGATCGTTTTCGCGACTTCATTGACGAAATTCGCAAAGCGTGCGCAGGCGCCTGACGCAGGAATAATAAGGGGCCGCAGTTCGCACCACCTCAATTCAACATCAGCAAGTCACGATAGAAGCCTGAACGACAGACAGAAACAGGTAAAGCGTCACCAGATTTCAACGCGTCGGTGAGAGATAAAAATAAGTTGTAAAAAAAGATGCGACGCTCTAATCGCCCCCGTTGTGCAAAATGCAAAACAAATAATTCATAATTCAACGGGCTGTTGCCCGAAGTAGCCTCAGGCGAACGCTTCTGCTCAGCAGCGCTGCCGGCTATAAAATAAGCGGACCAACAGCCA
>Ga0272442_10004692_pt1 | contig 18542 bp, 13 predicted proteins | sample SSMForm2O_FD_200262 | JGI IMG/M metagenome (GOLD analysis project Ga0272442, IMG submission 200262) | Marine sediment archaeal communities from Little Sippewissett salt marsh, Falmouth, MA, United States - SSM-Form-2O | ecosystem: Environmental > Aquatic > Marine > Wetlands > Sediment ... | reverse complement strand
AACAGAGCTGGTGGATTTGCTTGACAGTAACGGATTACTGACCGACAGAGAAGTTGTCTTAGATGCTGTTTTAATGCGTGAGCAAACTCGAAGTACCGGCATCGGCAGCGGCATTGCTATACCGCACGGCAAGTGCAGGGCAGTCAAGGAACTGGTTATGGCTATGGGTATCGCAAACGAGCCGATTGATTTTGCAAGTGTCGATAACAAACCCGTAAAAATCGTCATTTTGCTGGTATCGCCGGCCAACCAGACCGGCCCACACATTCAGGCCCTGGCCCAAATAAGCAGACTGATGCTTGATGAAGTGTTTAAGCAAAAACTTGAAGAAGTGGGTTCTGCAGATGAGCTTTACGAGCTTCTGAAACAAAAAGAAAGCGTGTGAACACTGCAAGCGTTATTTATTATACAGCCTGTCTTTGGTGATTGAATGGTGGGCGGCAAACTTGAAAGCATAGGAAACTGTATTTGTGGATAAGCCCCTCATGTAAAATTAGGAGATCAGGCGTAACTGATTTTGTTTGGCCAAACTATCCCCCGACTTTATGTCGTGGGCGGGTAAGTTAAGTTATCCCGGACTGCTCACTACAACTGGTGTTTCCCAGAGAATCAGTCCCATTTCATAGGGGCTGCCCAGTCTTTGATTACTTGGTAAAATCCGGACAGTAGCTACGTGTCGGCCGGATGTTACACAAGGTATGCTGCCAATAAACCAGTGCTCACCCGTTTGTTGGGACGGCTCGGCATAATCCATCCGGATAGCAGAACCACCCTCTCTAATATTTTCGCGTGAATCCATCGGGCCGTGATAAAGCTCAACTGACACGTCTTCGGGACTAATCTGGCCGAGCTTAATCAATGCTCTGACAGTTAATTGTGAGCCTACTCTAAGCTGAGATTCCTGTGGATTTATTTGTATATTTCCCTGGCCATCTTCAATATGCATCAGCACATCCTTGATTGCCAATTGAGGCCAGGCCTTTTTCATATTGGATTTCCACATTGAAAGCATTTTGGCTTTGTCTCCGGACCGGTCCTGGCCATTTAGCTCCAGCCATTTGGCTGCGGCAGGGCGATAGAATTTTTCGGTGTACTCGGTAATCATCCTGTGTGTGTTAAATTGTGGAGCTATCCGGGCGATGGATTTTTTCATTCTGTATATCCAGGCTCGTGGTATATTGTCGGTCGAACGAGTGTAAAATAGCGGAATAATTTCGTTTTCCAGCAGGTTATAAATTGCCCGAGATTCGGCTTTGTCCTGGCGGTCGGTATCCTCCTGGCTTTCGCTGGAACCGATAACCCATCCGGCCTGCGGAGCGTAACCCTCGCACCACCAGCCGTCAAAAGTACTTAGATTTAATACCCCGTTAGCAGCAGCTTTCATGCCGCTTGTGCCGCTGGCTTCCATAGGCCTGCGCGGCGTGTTAAGCCAAACATCAACACCGCTGACCAATAACCTTGCGATACCAATACTATAGTCTTCGAGAAATACCACTCGGCGTCTTACATTGTCCTGGGAAGCAAAGTGAATAATATCACGGATAATTTCTTTTCCCTGTGTGTCTTTGGGGTGGGCTTTGCCTGCAAAAACAAACTGAACAGGTCTGTTTTGGTCATTTAGCAATTTGGTAAGTCTTTGCGGGTCATTAAGCAGCAGATTTCCCCTTTTATAACTGGCGAACCTTCTTGCAAAACCTATAGTTAATATTTCAGGGTCAAGAATTTCCTCTGCCCGGTTCAATTCGCTGTGATAAGTACCCCGTCGTTGCATTTTAGCCTTAAGGTTATTGCGGGCAAAAGTAATTAAATGGCCTTTGCATCTTTGATGCGCGAGCCACAACTGCTCATCGGGAATCTGTTCAATGTTTTCCCAGACCGAGCTGTCATTGGTCCAATCAAGTCCGAGGTATCTTTCGTATAGAGAATTTATCTCCTCTGAAAGCCATGTTTTGCTGTGTATGCCATTTGTAACTGAGTCTATAGGAACTTCATCGATGGGCAAACCCGGCCAAAGACCAGACCACATTTGACGTGATATATGTCCATGCAGTTTGCTTACACCATTTCTGTAGGAGCTCAGCTTTATCGCCAGGATCGGCATTTTAAATGACTCACTATCGTCGTCTGGGAATATTCTTCCCAATGCCAGGAACTGCTTTCTGTCTATTCCAAGATTGGGATAGTACTTGCTGAAGTACTTATCCATCAACTCTACACGGAATTCATCGAGGCCGGCTTTTACGGGTGTGTGCAATGTGAAAACATTGCCGGCTTTTGTGGCTTCAAGCGCCTCATCAAAAGTCATATTGGTGGTGCTTTGCAGCTGCCGGATTCGTTCCAGAGCCATAAAAGCTGCGTGTCCTTCGTTCATATGACAGATACTTGCTTTAATATCCATAGCTTCCAGCGCCCTCAAGCCACCGATGCCCAACATAATCTCCTGACGAATTCTCAGCTCAAGGTCGCCACCGTATAGTCCAGCGGAAATCAAACGGTCCATCGAAGAGTTGTCGGCAATGTTTGTATCGAGCAGATATAATTTAACCCTGCCGATCGAAGCGCACCATATTTGCGCCTTAACCGCCCTGCCCGGATATTGGATACTGATGGTCAACGGCCGGCCCCCTTGGTCACAAACCAACTCAATGGGCATATTGTAGAAATTATTTTCTGCATACGTTTCCTGCTGCCAACCATCAACATTTAGAAACTGACGGAAATAACCCCTCTGATAGAGCATGCCGATACCTACTATGGGGACACCGAGGTCCGAGGCGCTTTTCAGGTAATCGCCAGCCAGGATTCCCAGCCCGCCTGCATATATGGGTAAACATTCATCAATGCCAAATTCGGCACTGAAATAGGCGATAGTTGGTTTATTAGATTCGGGATAATCCTTTTCATCAAACCACTTTGGGGTTTCTAGATACGACTTCAGTTTTTCCGCTGCCCGCCGCAACTCACATAAAAAACCTTTGTTTTCAGCTAATTGTTCTAATCGTTTCGGCGAGATGCTTGCGAGAAGTTTAACAGGGTTATGGTTGCAGGATACCCATAAATTGCCGTCAATTCGCCTGAACAACTCTGCTAAATCGCTGTTCCATGACCAAAACATGTTTCCGGCAATAATCTCCAGGTCTTTCAATGAATCCGGGAGCGTAGGCAGAACGGTAAAGCTGCGAACGTTTGACATATCTATCCTTTTAAACTGCTTAATAACAACTGTTAAGGACGACGGAGCCTGGAAAATGCTCCTCCATTTCCAACTATTTAATCGACAAATCTGTCATTTCGCTTAACTGCAAAACCAAGCTGAATGGTAAGTTTGTGGGATTTTGGTGGTCCGATATCTTTAGAGTTGAGGGTGTGTGTGTGCAAAAAAAAGGCCTGAATACACAGGCCCTTAATCATTACGAGCTTTCCTCCACAGGTGCCGTAAGAAAGAATTTGAAGAAAACCCATTATTTCCAGGTGGGTAATTGTTACTTGAGTCCGAAAGTCCTATCGAGTAGGCATTTCCGAGCCATCAAGGCCCAACTTCCCAAATAAGGGTGTATCGGTTTTTTCAAATCATGCTTTCTATACGAAACACCGCAGGGGTTAACCCGCAACTCTGTGCATTTTACCAAATTCCCGGGGCAAAATCAACAAAATAATCTCGCAATGACGCGTTTTTATAAACGCAACTGCTTTTGGGGCACATAAGCGGTTTTTGCCCTTTACAGCATTGCACTATAGGGATAGAATTACCATAGTTGAGGAATATTTATATATGGATATTGGGCTATGGAAAAAATAAAGCTTTATGATACGACCCTTCGTGATGGTATGCAGGCTGAAGGTGTCAGTTTTTCGCTTGAGGACAAACTTTCAATCGCTAAATGCCTTGATGTCCTTGGCGTTGATTATATTGAGGGTGGATACGCCGCGTCTAATCCCAAAGAGATGCGGTTTTTTGTTGAAGCAGTCGGGTTGGGGCTGAAGAATTCAAAAATTGTTGCGTTCGGCAGCACACGCAGAGCCGATGTAAAAACCTGCGATGATGCTTCGCTCAAAGCAATACTTGCGTGCAAGAGTTCTGCGGCTACTTTGGTTGGCAAAACCTGGGATATGCATGTAACCGGCGTGCTGGGTTGCTCACTTGATGAGAACATCGCCCTTTGCGCCGAGTCGGTAGAGTATATCAAGAAACATGGCATCGAGACAATCTTCGACGCTGAGCACTTCTATGACGGCTACAAAAAAAATCCCGAATATGCGATGAAGGTTCTTGCTGCGGCAGTTGATGCAGGGGCGGATGTATTGGCGCTTTGTGATACCAATGGCGGCTCTATGCCTGATGACATATATGAAATTACCAGGGTTGTCTGCGAAAAGTTCGGCACAATGGCAATCGGTATTCATACGCATAATGACAGCGACTGCGCAACAGCCGGTTCTTTAGCTGCGGTTCGAGCCGGTGCCCGCCATGTTCAGGGTACGATAAACGGACTCGGTGAGCGATGCGGCAACGCAAATTTATGCGTAGTAATACCTAATCTTGCTTATAAGATGGGCTTCGAGGTTCTTAGCCCTGAAAAAATCCAAACGCTGACGGAGGTTTCTCGTTTTGTTTTTGAGACTTGTAATATGGCGCCGGTAATGAATATGCCATATGTGGGCGAAAGTGCTTTTGCCCACAAGGCTGGGTTGCATGTAAACGCTCTTCGGAAAAATAAAGATACGTATGAGCATATTGACCCCGGGCTTATTGGCAATGAGCGACGGTTCCTTGTATCCGAACTGAGCGGCAAATCAAATGTTTTAGCTAAACTGGAAAAAGCCAAGATAGCTGAAGACAAGAAATTGGCCAAAAAGATTCTGGTCCGCGTCCAGGAACTTGAAAATCAAGGCTACCAATTCGAAGCCGCTGAGGGTAGTTTTGATTTGCTGGTAAAAAAAATTATGGGTACCTATAAGCCGGCCTTTGAACTGATAAAATATCACATTACCGTCGAACAGCGGGTAACCGGCGATATGGTTACAGAGGCCACTGTCAAGCTCAGGGTTGATGGCGTGACCGAGCATGTTGTTGCTGAAGGTGATGGCCCGGTGAATGCACTTGATGCGGCTTTGCGAAAATCGCTGGAGAGTTTCTACCCGGGTATTAAGGATGTTCACCTGATTGATTACAAAGTTCGTGTAGTCAATGCTCGTGCCGGCACGGCTGCGCGTGTGCGCGTAATAATTGAGTCGAGAGACAAAAGTTCCACCTGGGGTACTGTCGGTGTCTCAGAGAACATTATTGAGGCAAGTTGGCAGGCCCTTGTGGACAGTGTAGAATACAAACTGCAAAAGGATATCGCGGTTACAAGTTAAATTTCTCTTTACTGACCATTGGTCAGTTTGAGTAAATTACCACAATGTTTTAGGGCTGCCGGCGACATTAGGAATCTGGCGTGGCTACTGCTTTTGTCTGCTTCTTTTTTCTTCGATTTATTGATCTTTTTTCACTATCTTCAAGGGGGTTATCATTAGCCGCTACCTGGACCGCCTGCTGAGCTGTAGCGGCGAATAAATCCGCACCTATTTCCTGCCAAAGACCGTCTGCCCTGTTGAATACTCCACCCGATACCATTATTCGCATATTGGGCCGGGCATTTATTTCTTTTATAGTGTCTATAAGCTGCCTAACGCAGGGGGCCTGTTTGGGGGTTATACCGTAAATCAGCAGAATGTCGGGGCCGCATTCGTTTACAAAGGCAAGGATGTCTTCGTTTGTCAGGCCGCCGCCGAGCAGTTTGACATCCCAGCCGTCACTTTCAAAAAGGTCTGCCATCATTTGAGCGCCGAGTTCTTGTAATTCTGCTTCTGCGCAACAAATAACTATTTTTTTCATTTTACTGAGTCTGCGGGGAAGTTTATTTTGAAGCTGATCAACAATTGTGCGGTTAATTCTGGTGGCCAGGTGCTCTTGGACGCTGGTAATCCGGTCTGAACGAAGTAATTCCTCGATTTTTACCATAATCGGCCAAATTATGTCTAAGTAGACCGAATTGGCCGGCAGGCCGCTGTGGAGAGTCTCCTCTATAACAGCCCGGCATTGTCCTTTATCACCATCCAGAAGTGCACTCAAATATCGCTCAAGTGTGTGGTTATTCAGCATAATTTAGCCTCCTAAAGGCGTTTTTCAACTTGACTTAATTGTATCATTTTATGCATTTATCCAGGTACGCGTCCTGGTGTTAAAATAGGTAATATATCTATCGTCAGCCAATTCTAAAAATCTTTAGTTAAAATAGGTAATTTGTGATAATTAGGCAAAATTAGTTGTGGTTGTAAAATTTGGCAAAAAACCCTATTTAGCGAATTATCAATCTGAAAAACGGCAAGCACTTGCATAAAAGCAGATTAAACAATATGATGCTGCCAAAGCCAAATCTTGGTAATAAGACTTAATCTGGAGTTCAAAATGGCGCATAAATTCATCAATGAAATAAAGCCAGGCGAGGCAATTAACAATGTTTATGTGGTTAAAGACCCTATTCTAAGAAGCACCACGAAGGGCGATCCGTACATAGCTATGTATCTTTGCGATTGCAGCGGCCAGCTCAATGCGAGAATGTGGCAGGCAAGCGAGGAGGTTTACAACTCACTTCCAAAGCCAGGCTTTGTTCGTATACAGGGAAAGAGCGAACTTTATCAAAACAACCTGCAAATTATTGTGAATAACATCAGTGTTGTAGATTCAAGCCAGGTGGCCCTTGATGATTTTCTGGCAAAGACTACCAAAGATACAGAAAAAATGTTTGACGAAATAAAGAAAATAATGGGACAAATAAAAAATCCACAGTTAAAGACGCTGGTTACAGAATTCCTGAATGATGCTGATCTGATGGAAAATTTTTGTAATGTTCCTGCCGCAACAAAAATGCATCATAACTATCTTGGCGGTCTTCTGGAACATACCCATAGTATGCTCAAAGTTGCGTTGGCGATATTGCCTTTGTATCCAAAGGTCCAGGCTGACCTGGTTTTGGCGGGAGTCTTTCTGCACGATATCGGCAAAACCGAAGAGATTTCGTACGATATGGCTTTTTCATATACCGATTCGGGACAGCTGATCGGCCATATTGCTAAGAGTCTTTTGATGATAAATAAAAAGGCAGACAATCTGTCTGCTAAAGGTGCCCCGATTAATCAGACGATTATGGATGCTCTCGGTCATATTATTTTGTCACACCACGGCCAATACGAATTTGGTTCGCCGAAGTTGCCGGCAACGCCTGAGGCCTTTATGGTCAATTACATCGACGATTTGGACGCCAAGATAAATCAGGTAACATCGGCGATTGACAATGAACAGAGTGATTCAAACTGGACCGGTTGGCAAAAGGCTCTGGAGACCCGTCTCTATAGAAAACGAATTGAATAAAAATAAGCCCAAACGGGCTCACCCCCTGATTAAATCAGCCCGTCTGGGTTTTTGTGACTTTGGTTGATGGTTCAACTTTTCCGGCTCTAGTTTACAGCAAACCTTAATCATCTCAAATGTTTTAGTTACGGCAACCTTTTTACCTCTAATGTGCCAAATGTGTGGCACACTTTGTCTAAAAAAAGCATAAATCTGCTGCCAAATCCAAAATGTACAGGTAAACTGTGACAACTATGTGCCGCAGTCTTCGAAAAAAAGCATAAATGAGGTACCAAACCATGATCAAAAGAGAAGCTTTGGTTTATCTTAAAATTTTGGATTTCCAGTTAACGGTCTGGGGTTTTTCTCATTTCTGATGGCAAATCCAATCCGATTTTACCTTTCGCTTCACGGAAGTCCACTATGATTTTAACTGCCTGCTGGGGTTCATCGGCTATCGTAAAGACATCCAAATCTTCCGGCGAGATAAAATTGTGTTCGCCAAGCATTTTTCCCTTCATCCAGTCGATTAATCCTGCCCAGTATTCACTGCCCATAAGTACCACAGGGAAAGAAGCCTGTTTCAATGTCTGAATCAATACAAGAGATTCAAAAAACTCGTCCATAGTTCCATACCCGCCGGGCAAAACGATAAAACCATGGGCGTATTTCAGAAACATCACCTTACGGCAGAAAAAATACTTGAAGTGCAGCGATAGATTCTGGTACTTATTGGGGACCTGCTCAATCGGCAGTTCGATATTAAGACCAATGCTCTTGCCGCCAGCCTCGGCAGCGCCTTTATTGGCCGCCTCCATTATCCCCCCGCCTCCGCCGGTTATTACACCAAACCCGGCTTTTGCAATCTCGCAGGCCGTCTGTTGGGCAAGCTCATAGTATCGCTGACCAGGCTCGGAGCGAGCTGAGCCAAAAAATGATACCGCAGGGCCAATTGAGCCAAGCTCATCATAGCCCTCCACAAACTCAGCCATTACCCTGAATATACGCCAAATGTCCTTCACCGGCTTATCAACTATCTCCATCATAATAAAGGTGCCTTTCTAAAATCTTTACACAAAAAATTTACCACAATTCCGCCCTGTTCGCAGCGGGACAATATTTGCTGATCGAACAATTCCGACAGTCCGGCTTGCGGGCACGGCAGCAGTTTCGGCCATGAAAAATCAATAAATGACTGAACATCGTCCACCTGGCTTTTGGGACTATTTCGGCCAAATCAAATTCCAGTTTTACCGCATTAGAATTCTCTGAGAGCCCCAGCCTCCGGCTAAGCCGAATAACATGCGTATCACACGCTATTGCCGCCGTGGCGAAAGCATTGCCCAAAACAACATTGGCCGTCTTCCTGCCTACGCCAGGAAGCTGAAGAAGTTCTTCCATTGTATCCGGAACCTGGCCGCCCAATTCCTGCTCTATTTTCGCACACGCATTTTTGATGCTAACCGCTTTATTGTGATAAAAGCCCGTACTTTTTATATCCGATTCGATTTCTGTTATATCGGCGTTTGCCCAGTCATCAGCTGATTTATATTTTTTGAACACCTCGGCAGTAACTATGTTGACCCGCACATCAGTACACTGGGCGGACAAAATCGTTGCGATAAGAAGTTCCAGCGGATTCTTGTAATTAAGAGCAATTTTAGCATTCGGATATGTTTTTTTAAGCAAAGGTAAGATTTTTTTTACTCTGTTGCGAGCTTCGGCCTTATCAACCTTAATCTTTTTTGCTTTCAGAGATGTTTTTTTCGGCATAGTTACTCACGCGAAGGAAATTTTTCTAAAAGCGTTTTTAATTCATCGCCAAAGGCTTTGCCCCGCCATCTTGTCGGCTCTTTTTCGCCGGGCATAAACAGCATACTAACGGGAACGCCCGGCTCATTATAAATGTTTTTCAAAGCTGATGTTGCCGGCTGGTCCCTTCTGGTAGTGTCGGCTTTAATCGCTAAAACATTTTTTTCTTTAATTAATTTCGCGATATCTTTTTTGGCATAAACCGTCTTTTCAACCACTTTGCAACTCAGACACCAGTCTGCGGTAAACTCAATCAGAACTGGTTTTGAGTCCTTCAAAGATGTTTCTATTAACACAGAGTCGTATGGCTGCCACTTGATAGTTTCTTCTGTCGGCACCAGGAAAAACAGGCCTGCAAAAACCGCAAGGACAACCGCAATAGAACGCACAAGCCATTTGCGAAAAAACTTCGTGTTGTAACTAACCAACCGGCCCCACATCCAGACGGCAAAACTTAAAACAACAGCAAAATACAGGACGCCAATTCTCCGGGCACTCGGCAATGCAGCTATAAGCCATACCGCGATACCCAGCAGGATAAATCCTACCGCCTGCTTGAATACCTCCATCCACTGGCCGGCTCTTGGCAGACGTTTTAACAAACCGGGCATAGAAGTCAATATCAGATAAGGTGCCGCCATGCCGATGCCCATTATCATTATCGCCAGCGTTCCTAAAGGCAGTCTCTGGGCCTGCGCCCAGGCGAATGCTGCTGCCAGAATAGCAAAACTGCACGGCGTACTCAATACCGCAGCCAGAAAACCCATGCCGACAGCCCCGCCATAACCTTTACCGCTGCCGCTCTTGCCTGCAACTGCCGAGGGGATGGTAATCGTAAAAAGCCCGAACATAAATAACGCCAGCACAATAAGCAAAAGTGCCATTCCCGCAACGAAGGCGGGATTGCGAAACTGGTCGCCCCACTGCAGGACCGTGCCATAGAGCAGATGTAAAATAATATTCGCGCCGGCCAGGCTCGCAAAGAACAGCAATATCCCAAGACAGAAAACCAGACCCATTGCCGTCGATTTACCTTTACTCTGCTTTGCCTGCTCGACGATTCTCATTATAATAACAGGCAGTACCGGCCAGATGCACGGCATAATATTCAGAGACAACCCCGCCAAAAACGCTAAACCAAGAGCAAACCAAATCGAGTAATTTGCCCATTGATTCGCTGAAGCTGAATCACCTGCCAATGTTACTTGCGGTAAAGTGAATTTAGCATCGCCCATCGGCAATTCAGCAATCTTTATAGCAGCGCCCAACTGGCCGAAATCAGGCATACGGCACTGCATTTGTGAGCAAACGGCCCCGGCAATTTTAATCTGCAACTGCGTGTCGGTTTTTGGCGCATCCCGGCTAATGGTAAACGGCATAAATACCGTGAATTTGTTACTGAATACATCAAGCTTTTTGCCTGAAGATTTGTCAAAATAAATCTGTGCCGGAGGAAATATCGGTTCAGAAAAAACTATATAATCCGCGGAAGAGGCCTTGAGTTTAAGATTCATACCGCCCGGTGCGGTTTTGGCTGACGCGTAGAAATGCCAATTCTTTGCCAACTCAAAATGAATAGCCAAAGCAGATTTACCTCCCGGTGAAACCACATCATATTGCTGCTGGACCGAGATAGTAACAACATCATTTTTTACTATATCCCCGGGTGCCGGGCCAGCAAAACCATTAACATCTGAAATCAGAATTAAGCACAAAATGACGAAAGCTCTTATACGCATATGACACCTCGTTATTTAGCTTTCAGATTCTGGTTCAGCTTCCTCTGGTTTTGCTGACTCTGTCTTTGCCTGCTCGGTGGCTAACAACTCGGTTATGGTAGGCTTATCAAGCTCGCCGCCTTGAAGAATCAACTCTACATCGTCGGCATCGAGAGTCTCGTATTTCAACAGGGCCTTCGTTACCTTCTCAAGTTCGTCCTTATTTGCTTCTATCAGCTCTTTGGCTTTGTCGTATGCCTCTTTGGTAATCCTTTTTACCTCGGCATCAATCGCTTCAGCGGTCTTCTCCGAATATTCCTTTTCGCCCGGCATTATATACATCCTGTCCTGAATACCCGAATCCGGACTATAGCTGATCGGCCCAAGCTCCCGACTCATACCCCAGGTTAGAATCATCTGTTTTGCAATCTGCGTGGCCTGCTGAATATCAGATTGTGCACCACTTGATATATCGTCGCAGAACAATTCTTCTGCGATGCGTCCGCCAAAACACACCTGTAAAAGAGCCATACAATATTTTTTTGTGAACATAGTCCTGTCTTTTTCCGGCAGAGCAAAAGTCGCGCCGCCCATCGGCCCGCGGGGAATGATACTTACCTTATGCAGCGGGTCCGCTTCTTTTAGCAGGGACTGTACAAGCGTATGGCCTGCCTCGTGATAAGCAGTAATTTCCCTTTCGTTTTTATCGATAACCCTGCTCTTTTTCGCCCTTCCCCATCGCACTTTGTCACGGGCTTCTTCGAGGTCCGCGGTTTCAATATAATCCTTATTTGCCATAGTAGCTGCCAAAGCTGCCTCATTGATAATTGCGGCCAGATCGGCTCCACTGAACATCGGCGTACCCCGGGCAATTCTTTCCAGATTGGCATTGGGGCCAAGTTTGACTTTCTTTGCGTGGACTTTCAAGATTTCAACCCTGCCTTTCAAGTCCGGAAGCGGTACAAAAATCTGCCTGTCGAATCTGCCGGGTCTTGTCAGCGCATGATCCAGAATGTCTCCACGGTTTGTCGCTGCTATCACTATCACCTGGTCGTTCGTATCAAAGCCATCCATCTCAACCAAAATTGCATTCAGTGTCTGCTCACGTTCATCATGGCCGCCGCCGGCAAAACCGGCTCCACGCTTTCGGCCAATCGCATCAACCTCATCAAGAAAGATTATACAGGGTGAATTTTCTTTGGCCTGCTTGAACAGATCCCGCACACGCGATGCCCCGACACCAACAAACATCTCCACGAAATCACTGCCCGATATACTGAAAAACGGAACGTCCGCCTGGCCGGCTATCGCCTTAGCGAGCAATGTCTTGCCGCATCCCGGCGGGCCTACAAGTAAAACACCTCGCGGGATTCGACCGCCCAATCGTTGAAATTTCTTCGGGTTCTTTAAAAATTCGATTATCTCAGCTACCTCATCCTTGGCCTCTTCAACGCCGGCAACATCCTCAAATGTAAATTTAGCACGGTCTTTGCCTTGCAACCGATGTCTGCTTCGGCCAAATGACATCAGCATCCCGCCGGCTCCGCCGCGCAGATTCCGGGCAAACATAAAGTAAAAAATTGCGATCAAGAACACTATCGGAAGGAACATACTTATCAGGTTATATATCCAGGCACGAGGCTTGGCAAATTTCCACTCTATGCCGCTTTCCTCCAACAGTTCACCAAGCCGCCGCCCGACAACCTCTTGTTTGTAATCTACTGTGAAGCTGACAATCTTTTTTTTATCATCACTCTCAAGACCATCCTTAAACTTACCTCTGATATCAGTCTCACCAATCACGACACTTTCAATCTGGCCGTTTCTAAGATACCCTACAAAATCACCCCAATCGATATCATCTTTCGGAAGCTGATGCAGCAGCGTCCACATCGCCAACAGCACAAGTCCAATTAAAAGATAGCTGAACGGACCGTGTTTATATTTCGGCAGTGGAGGCTTTTTGCCCGGCTTACCCTTTTGCCCCTGATGCTGCTGAGGCCCTCTTTTATCTTTACTTACACTCATAATTTACCGCGCTTTACCCCATATTTTTAATCGTTTTTTTGCTGCCACTGCTTTTCCATCAACTCTACGATTTTACCAGCCAGCTTGTTTGCCGCAAGAGCAGACGCATAACCGAAACCCTGATTTTGCCACTGAGAAAAACTCGCTGAAGCAGCCACCTGCTTACTGTCGATGAGCAATTCTCCGGTCTTTAGATTCTTCCAGTCAACCACTGCCTGAACTTCCACGCCTCTTTCAAGAGCTCTGCCGGTCTCTCTCTCGCTGGTAAGCACCGATTCGCTAATTGCCGTTATCTGTCCGCTTATTACGGTATCAGCCAGATCCCTGTCGGAAATTATTTTATATGGCGTCTGAGCCTCGATACGTTTTGCCAATGCATCTGTCAGTTCATATTCAACTCCGCGCCGAAAGCTCTGGTTATCAAACATCTCCACATAAACACTACTCACATTTTCAGGGAACAGCGATTCATTGGAATAACCACCGCATCCAGCCAAACTTAAACAGCCGGCAAAGATTAAGCCCCCCAAAACCCCTGCCCGCAAAAAACATCTCTTTCCAGGTATTATCTTCTTCATTTTTTTATCTCTTCGCTAACTAAATTCTCCCCTGCCAGTTTCCTGACCATTTTTGCCGCCTCAGTCCCCGCCCAATTATCAGCTACCATTTGGTAATAAAGATTGGCCGACTGTTCGTTGCCGGTCTTTTGATAATACTGACCAATCTCAAATTTCTTCATAGCTATTTGTTCATTTATGATTTCGAGTTTTTCGGCAATCTCAAGCTCTTTGGCATCCTGCGGATATCGCAACTTAAAATCCTCATAATAGCTCTTTGCGCTAATCAGCTCGGAGGCATCATATTTCGGCCCCTTATATGCAGCGTGTTTGCATCGAGCCATACCGAGCAGTGAATCTCTGCCGATTTGCCCTGTCGGCCACCTTGATTGAATTTCCGACCACTTATGGTATGCCTCATCAAATTTTTGCCGCTTTTCTAAACTCTTGACCACACTCATAGCCGCCCTTAGCGCGATTGGACTGTCGCCGGCCCTGTCGCTGATCCCTTCCATAATCTTGCGGCCCTCGGCATATCCTCTAATCTTAAATACGCCAAGCACACTCTTTTTCTGACCAGCCAAAAAAGCTGTACCTATCGCAAATTTTCTTTCCAGCGCTGCATCATAAAGGCTGCTTTCGGGAAACTTATCTAAAACCTTATCATAGCTTCTGATTGCCCTGGTAAACTTCGCTTCGCAAAAAAACATCTCTGATTCCATAAAGGCATCCAGATCAGGAGCGGCAATCTCCGGAAAATCTTTTTTAAGCTGCTCGAGTCCTTCCCGCACAGAATCGCTTTGGCCGGCACTAATCAGCTTCTTTATTTCAGAGACCGCCAACAGGTATTTATCCTGTTTTTGCTGCGATATAGCCTTCCATTGGCCGCCACGCTCCAAATGCCACGTTTCTGCCCCAGGCGCCGAGCTACACCAAAGCCCCGCTGCCGCCACCAACATTATAAACCTTATTCTATATTTCATAAGCCGCTCAGTCTGCTTTCTTAACCTCAAATCCTAACACCACAATCACCAGACATTATACCCCTGTAAGCGAATTATTGCAAACCCGTAGTTTAAAATCTATAAAACCGCCCCATATGAACAAGCAAAAGACCTGAACGTGCTGCGTTTAGCTCACCATCGACATACAATTACCTCTCATCGTCTCTCGATGTAAAAGCAAAGTGGTGCCATTGACGTAATCATCTATACCCTTAAATTTACCGCCTTCGGCGGAACTCACCAGCCCATGATGTAACTACTTTTGACAGTAGTCGATAAGCCTGGCAATCTCACTTCGCAGATTCTTACGGTCAACAATCATATCGATAAACCCGTGCTCGAGAAGGAATTCCGACCTTTGAAAGCCCTCGGGCAATTCAACTTTTATAGTTTCAGCGATTGTGCGGGGCCCGGCAAAACCAATCAGAGCACCCGGCTCGGCTATTATGCAGTCGCCCAGCATCGCGAAACTGGCTGTTACTCCGCCGGTAGTGGGATCGGCTAAAACCGAGATGTAAAGGCCCTTAGCTTCGTCAAGCTTGGCCAGTGCGGCGCTGGTTTTGGCCATCTGGCCAAGTGATATGACGCCCTCATGCATCCTGGCTCCGCCGGAACTGCAGACAATTATCAGCGGCAGTTTTTCCTCAATAGCCATATCAACGGCGGTGCAGAACTTCTCACCAACTACAGCACCCATCGAACCCATCAGGAAATTCGGCTCCATCACACCTAAGACAACTTTCCTGCCCTTAATGAAAGCCTGGCCTATTTGCATGGCCTCTTTGGCACCGCTTTTTTTCTCGTCGGCTTTTAGTCGCTCTTTATAACTGATGTCCCTGAACTTAAAATTCAGCGGGTCGGCGGCTTCCATGTCGCCCAGGACCTGCTGGAATGAGCCTTCATCGGTCAGGTACTTAATCCGAGTTGAAGCATCGATGCGAAAATGATGATTGCATTCGGGGCAGACGTTGAGGTTATCCTCGACAGAGCTTTTATAGAGCATATGCTCACAGCCCAGGCATTTCATCCAGAGCCCTTCAGGCATTTCCCTGCGCGGCTTTAATGAAAAACCGCTCCATGTGCGTTTTGCTTTTTTTCCCATCTTAGACCTTATTTACATTAATACAAAACCGGAATGGCTGGGTATTATATCAAAAAATCTCGTCTGTAGCCAAAAAAATCACCTGCATTCTGCCAAATTGGGTGCATGTCGGGTTTGTAGGTGGAAATAAGCCCTTCTTATTGGCAAAATATGGGGCATGTACCCTGTAAACAGCTCCTATATCATGCAGCCTTGCCAAATAAATTTGTTGGCGGTAAAATAACTTCCATTACTAACGCTAATTGCCCGGAAGAACCGTATGCAAAAAGCCGAGATGATCGACTTACTGAAGTTACCCTTAATCGAGCTGGTTTCGTTAGCCAATAAGGTCAGAGAAGATTCGGTCGGTAGTAATCTTGAGCTATGCAGTATCATAAATGCCAAATCGGGTCTTTGCAGTGAAGATTGCAGGTTTTGCGCTCAGTCTGCTCGGCATAACTGCGCCATAGATACTTACCCTTTAAGAAAGAAAAGTGAAATTATAGAAGCGGCCAAGCGTGCCAAAGAAACAGGAGCAAAAAAATTCGGTATTGTTACCAGCGGCAACCGCTTAAATGACAAAGAACTCAACACACTGATCCGGACAGTATCTGAAATAAAAAATAAGATAGGAATAGAGGTGTGCGGCTCGCTGGGCGCGTTGGAAAAAAATGAGCTGGCAAGATTGCGGCAGGCCGGGCTCTCACGTTATCATCATAATATCGAGACCTCAGAAAATTTTTATCCGCAGATTGTTTCGACACACAGCTTCGAGCAAAGGGTTAATACGATTAAGGCGGCTAAGGAGGTCGGGCTTGAAGTTTGCAGCGGCGGGATAATCGGGCTGGGCGAGAGCTGGGGCGACAGGATTGATATGGCGTTATTATTGAAGGAATTAAATGTAGATTCGGTACCTATCAATTTGCTTATTCCCGTCAAAGGAACGGCGTTTGAAAATTTAAGGCCGATATCCTGTTTGGAGGCTGTAAAGACGATATGTATCTTCAGGATTATACTCAAGGATAAGGCTATAAAGATAGCGGCTGGCAGGGAGACGGTTTTGAAAGATTTTCAGGCGATGGGTTTTATGGCCGGAGCCAACGGAATGCTTATCGGCGGGTATCTGACGGTTAAGGGAAGGGATGTTGAGCAGGACTACAGACTGGTTGAAGAAATAGGGAAGATATGGGCCGAGTAGAAGATTTCCTCCAGCAAAGAAAAGAGAAGAGCCGGCTGAGGGTTCTGCGCCCTGCGAGCTTTCGCAGAGAAGGCAGGATTCATTTTAAAGACGGCGAATTGTTTGATTTTTGCTCGAATGATTATCTTGGCCTGGCGGGACATCCCAGGCTTGCCGAAGCTGCACAAAAAGCAACAGAAAAACTGGGGGCGGGTTCTTCAGCATCGCGGCTTTTGAGCGGAGATCTGGAAATTCATCATCAGCTGGAGGACAAAACTGCCCGTCTTAAGGGCAAAGAAAGTGCGGTTATTTTTAATTCAGGTTACCAGGCCAATGTAGGGATAATAAGCTGTCTGTGCAGGGCTTCTGACGCGGTTTTCTCCGACCGGTTAAACCACGCAAGTATTGTAGACGGGATACGGTTATCCGGGGCGAAGTTGTTTCGTTTTCACCACAACGACGTCGAGCATCTGGAAAGTTTGTTGGAAGAAAAGTCAGGCAGTTTTAATGAGACTTTTATAATTACAGAGACTGTATTCAGCATGGATGGAGACATAGCGAAGCTTGGCAGGATGGTTGAACTTAAAGAGAGATTCGGCTGTAAGATGATAGTCGATGAAGCGCATGCGACAGGAATATTTGGAAAAGACGGCAGCGGTATGGTCAGTCAGGAAGGCTTGACTGACAGGATTGATTTTATAATGGGTACTTTCAGCAAGGCGCTGGGCAGCTTCGGGGCATACGTAGCCTGCTCAGAAAGAATGGCAGAATTTCTGATAAACAGTTGTCGCAGTTTTATATATTCGACGGCTTTGCCGCCTGCGGTTGTAGCAGCGAATCTGGCGGCTCTGGAATTGTTAGAGGCTGAGCCTTTCCGCAGAAAAGTGCTTTTGGAAAATGCTGAATATTTTCGCGGCGAACTCGGGAAAAAAGCCTTTGACTTCAAAGGCTCATCGCAGATAGTTCCGTTAATTGTCGGAGATGATGAAAAAGCGGTTAAATTAAGTGCGGCTCTGCAGGATAAAGGATACTGGTGTTTGCCGATTCGGCCTCCCACTGTACCTGAAGGGCGGTCGCGATTAAGATTCTCCGTTACCTATGACCACAGCAGAGAAGTACTGCGGGATTTGGTAGAACTGATACACAATAGCTGGGAAGATATTTGCAATGAATGAATGGATAGAAAAGGACCTGAAATATGTGTGGCATCCTTATACTCAGATGAAGGATTGCCAGGATTTGCCGCCAATTTTGATAGAAAAGGCAGAAGGGATTAAGCTGTGGGATGATAAAGGCAGGATGTATTACGATACTATTTCCAGCTGGTGGTGTAATATTCATGGTCACAACCATCCTAAGATAAAAGCAGCTATAAAAAAACAGATGGATTTACTGGAGCATGTATTATTTGCCGGCTTTACTCATAAGCAGGCGATTTTGCTGGCAGAGAAACTTGTCGCCATTACGCCCGGAAAACTTGGCAAAGTTTTTTTCTCTGACAATGGGGCAACGTCAATCGAAACAGCTCTGAAGATGTCTTTTCAATACTGGCATAATATTGGGCAAAAAAGCAAAACTAAATTCGTATCGTTAGACCGGGGCTATCACGGCGACACATTGGGAGCGATGAGTGTTGGAGGGACAGGGCAGTTTCACGGCGTGTTTTCCGAGTTGTTTTTTAAGTCTTTTAAGGCCCTTTCTCCTTATTGTTATCGATGCCCCGTGGGAAAGGAAAGAAGCTGCTGTAATATTGATTGCGTAAATCACTTAGG
>Ga0272442_10004691_pt1 | contig 18544 bp, 19 predicted proteins | sample SSMForm2O_FD_200262 | JGI IMG/M metagenome (GOLD analysis project Ga0272442, IMG submission 200262) | Marine sediment archaeal communities from Little Sippewissett salt marsh, Falmouth, MA, United States - SSM-Form-2O | ecosystem: Environmental > Aquatic > Marine > Wetlands > Sediment ... | reverse complement strand
GGCTGGGACAGCGCGCCCAAGTGCCCGGGACCAGATGCCAATCTGGCACTTAGGCCGCTCCAGGGCAGAAAGTCGTGCCAAATGCGGCGTGATCTGTGGGGAGCTCAGCGGCTGGGGCGCCGCAGACGGGCGATGCCGTATTCCTCGATCTTGCGGTGGAGCGTGCGCAGCCCGATGTCGAGCACCTTTGCAGCCTCCTTGCGGCTCCCGCCCGTTGCGGCCAGGGTCTCGCGAATGGCACGCTCCTCGATTTGCTTAAGCGTGAGCCCCACGGGAAACGACCGCGTGTCGGGCTTGCGGAGCGAGATCATCTCGGCAGGCAGATTGTCGACGTCGAGCATGCGTTTGTTCGAGGTGACCACCATACGCTCGACGCAGTTTTCGAGCTCGCGAACGTTCCCCGGCCAGCTTTGACCCATCAGGCGCTGGAGGGCGTCGGGCGAGATCTCATCCACGTCCTTGCGGTTGCGCGCGGCGTAGCGACGGATGAAGGTATGGACGAGCAGCGGGATGTCCTCGGTGCGCTCGCGCAGAGCCGGCAGCTGGATGGGCACCACGTTGAGGCGGAAGTAGAGGTCCTGGCGGAACGTGCCTGTCCGCACGCGCTCCTCGAGGTCGGCGTTCGTGGCCGCGATGACGCGCACATCGACCTTGATGGTCTCACTGCCGCCAAGGCGCTCGAACTCGTAGCCCTGGAGCACGCGCAGGAGCTTTGCCTGGGTGGCGGCGGCGAGCTCGCTCACCTCGTCGAGGAAGAGGGTTCCGTGGTCGGCGAGCTCGAAGCGGCCCCTGCGCTGGCGTATGGCGCCCGTGTAGGCGCCCTCCTCGTGGCCGAAGAGCTCGCTTTCGAGGAGCGACTCGCTGAGGGCGGCGCAATTGACTTTGACAAACGGGCCGCCTGCCCGCCCCGAGCGCCGGTGGATGGCATTGGCCACCAGTTCCTTGCCTGTGCCGCTCTCGCCGCGAATCAGGATGATGCTCTCGGTGTCCGCCACCTGGCCGATGAGGTCGAAGACCCGCTTCATGGCCGCCGAGTGGCCGACGAGCTCGGGGGTGCTGCTCAGATGCTCGATGCGCTGGCGCAGCGAGATGTTTTCGAGCAGGAGGTCCTGGGCGCTGAAGGCCGCATCGAGGTGGGCGCGAAGCCGGTCCAGGTCGATCGGCTTCATGATGTAGTTGATGGCACCCCGCTTCATCGCCTCGACGGCGGTGCGCACGGTGGCGAAGGCGGTGATCAGGAGCACGAAGATGCGCGAGTCGCGACGCCGGACGTGGCTCAGGAGGTCGAGGCCATCCATGTCGGGCATGCGGAGGTCGGTGAGCACGAGGTCGACGTGCTCGCGGTCGAGGATGGCCAGTGCGGTGGCGGCATCGGGTGCGTCGAGCACGCGGTGCCCCATCTCGGCCACGGCCTCAGCCAGGCTCTCGCGGCCGACCCGGTCGTCGTCCACGACCAGGACCGCGCGCTGGCGATGCGGGTCGGGTCGCGCCATCCCGTGGTCGGGCGGCGGGTTCGTCGCGCTCATACCGTCTCCTGTGCCTGCTCCGATGCCGCGGAGGAGGAGGGAACAGGCAGCTCGATGCGGAACGTGCTGCCCTTGCCCAGCTCGCTCTCGAGCCTGAGCTTGCCCCGATGCTCCTCGACGATTCGGCTCACGATGTTCAGCCCCAGACCCGTGCCCCCCTCACGGGTGGTGAAGAACACCTTGAAGATCTTCTCCTGCACGTCCTCGGGCACACCCGGCCCGTTGTCCGCCACGGCCAGGACGACTTTGCCGTCAGCCGCCTGCGTGGACACGGTGACTGCTCCGCCCTTGCCCACGGCCTGCATGGCGTTGAGCACAAGGTTCTCGATGGCCTGGACGAACTGGCCTGGGTCGATCTCGACCACCGGCAGCTCGCGGTCGAGTTTGCACGCGAGCGCCACGCCCTGGCTCTGGCACTGCGGGCGCAGGAGTTCCACGACGTCGTCGACGACGCCGTTGAGGCTCACGCGCTCGGCTCGCACGGGAGCGGGGCGCGCGAAGGCGAGGAAATGGCTCACGGATTGCTCGAGGCGCTCGACCTCCCCCTGGATGCGCTCGGTTTTCGAGCGGAAGTACTCGATGTGCTTTGGGGGGAGCTGGTCCACCCTGTGCTCCATCATTTGCACGTTCATCTTCATCGAGCTGAGGGGGTTGCGCACCTCGTGCGCAATGCCAGCAGCCAGCGTGCCGATATACGCCATCCGGCTCTCGGCATCGAGCTGCGCGTGCAATGCACGCGAGCGCTCGGTCAGGTAGACGATGTACGCGGAAAAGCCTGCCAGAATCGCCATGCACAGCACGGCAAACTGCACGGACGACCAGCGCGTGGGGCTGACGAACTCGTCGAGCTGTGCGTCGAGTTGCTTTGTGGACAGCCCGACGACCATGTGGCACGGCTCGAGGTTCGCCCCGCGCAGGTCGATGACGAACTCGGGAGGCACCAGGTCGTCGCCGTGGCGGCGCCCGACCACCTCGGGGGCCGCGATCTCGGGCGACGCCGGTGGGAGCACCGAGATGGGCACGCGGTTTCGGGCCGGGGCTCCCGACGTCGAGCTCACCACACGTGCCATCCTGTCGACCATCTGGATGTATGCGATCGCGTTGTCGTTGACCACCAGGCGCTCCATCGCCGTTCCGACCTCCGGCGAGGCAGGGCCGTCGCGCTTGACCAGCGGCTCCACCTCGCGAGTCATGGCCATCGCGCGGGCCACCGTCTGCTCCACGTGGCTGGCCAAGCGTTGAGCCGCCAGCGCGCTCCCACGCTCCCGCAGGTAGACATACGCCACTACCGGCAGGAGCGTCATGAGCACGAGCAGAGCGACGAACAGGTTTCTCCGAACGGACGAAGACGCCTTGACGTCCATCGCTGTCTCCCGTCCCTCTCAGGGCTCCAGCGCGTCGCGAACGCTGTGGCCGAGTGCCGCCATCTCCCCTTCCCCGTAGCCCCCCTGCTTCCAGCCGAAGGCCACCCCGTCGCCCGCGCGGCGCGGGATGATGTGGAAGTGGAGGTGCATGACTTCCTGGCCCGAGCACCCGCCGTTGAACTGAAAGAAGTTGAACCCCTCGGCGCCCGTGGCGGCCATCGCCGCACGCGCGATGCGCGGCGATGCCGCCAGGATGGCCGCCAGGGCATCCTGCGGCGCGTCGAGCAGGTTCTCGCAGTGCTCGCGCGGGATCACCAGCGTGTGCCCGCGAGCGATCGGATGGATGTCCAGGAATGCAACCACGTGCTCGTCCTCGTAGACGCGCACGGAGGGCAGCTTGCCCGCGACGATACGGCAGAAGATGCAGTCAGGGTCCGCCATGCAGTCCATCCTCCAGTCCTGGGGTCGTGGTATCGAGTCGTCCTGCGCGCAGGCGGGCCAGGTGCGTGGTCTCGGGCCGCACGCGGGCGCGCTGGTCGAGACGCAGCCCCACCACCCAGGCGATGCCGCATTGCCCCGCGACCACGAGCGTCTGCTCGCGGTCGCCGCGCGGCACGCGCTCGTCGATCAGGAAGTCCTTGAGCTTCTTGCTCCCGCTGAGGCCCAGCGGCCTGAAGCGGTCGCCCGCCCGCCGGGTGCGCACCACCAGGCGGCGCCCTACCCGGTCGAGGTCCACAACCTCCTCCCAGCGGCCCGCTCCGTTCCGCACCGGCCCCGTCCATGGCCTCGCCTCCACCCACAGCCCCAGTTCCGCCACCTCGACCCGCCCGGGCACGTCGAGAGTCACACTCACGGGGCACCCCCCGGTGGCGCGGACGCCGATCTTCAGATGGCCATAGTCGCGGCGGGCCACCACGCCGCCCCCGAGCCGGGCCTCCCGCCCGCTCGGGCCGTCGACCAGGCCCTCCACGGCGTCCACGGCACGGCGGGTAAGCCCCCCGGTCCCGCCGACGCGGTCGTAGGCGGCCCGGAAGGCCATTCGCCGCACCAGCCGCGGCCGCGTGCGCAGCCGTGCCACATCCAGGCACGCCACGCCACCGTCGTCGGCCACGAGAGCGGCGGCCTCGCGCTCGACCACCCCCCCAAGCTCGCGGGCCTGCCCGGCCGCCTCGAGCAGCACCGCACGCAGCCCCGGCTGCCCGTGGGCCTCCAGGAGGGGGAGGAGCTCGTGGCGGACCCAGTTGCGCCCGAACGAGAGGTCGGCGTTCGTCTCGTCCACGCGGAATCCCACGCCCCGGCCCTCCAGGTAGCTGAGCACGTCGGCGCGCGTCGCCGCAAGCAACGGCCTCACAAGCTGGCGGCCCGACGCCGGCGACAGCGGCCGCATCACGGGCATGCCGCGCAGCGCCCGCAAGCCCCCGCCGCGCAGGAGCTGCTGGAGGATGGTCTCCACCTGGTCGTCCGCCGTGTGCCCCACGGCCACCCGCGTCGCGTCCACTTCCTCAGCAACCTGGCCGAGGAAGGCATACCGTGCGCTACGGGCCGCCATCTCCAGCGAGCCGCCGCGGCGACGGCGTTCCCCCGCCACATCCAGCACGCCCACGCGCGACGGCAGCCCGAGCGCCGCCGAACGGGCCGTCACGAACTCCGCGTCCGCATCGCTCGATGCACCGCGAAGCCCGTGGTTCGCGTGGGCCACACACAGCCACAGGCCCAAGGCCTCGCGCAACTCGACCAGGACGCTCAGGAGCGCCATCGAGTCTGGCCCGCCCGACACCGCAACGACCATCCGGTCGCCACGAGTCGCGAGGCGGTGCTCCCGGATCGCCGCCAAGGCTCGGCCCGGGAAGTCCATGTGCGTTTCGCTTGCCACGACCCTCATTATAGGCCACCCTACCGGGCTGTCAAGATTCCGTGCACGGCCGGCTGGCAGGATCTGCACGGAGTGCGAAGCGCACGTGGGGCCCGGCGCACGGCACTGTATCGGCGAGCGTTGGCCCGCCGACTGCATCCGCCCCTTCAGAGACAGGCCATAGTCCCCGGGCCCCCGTGATCCGGGCGACCGGGCCTGGTCGGGGCGTGCTCAGGCTATTGGGTCTCGGAGTCGCCGTCGAGGAGAAGCGGGGCTTCCGCGGAATCATCGGAGGGTTCCGCAACGGGCGCGAGCGGCGCCGCTGTGTCGCCGGAGAAGAGAGCCAGCGTGGCTGCTCCCACGCCACGGCAGAACAGGTAGATGAACAGTGCCCAGCCGAAGATGGGCACCACGAGCGTGGCGGCAACAGCGAGTCCGCCCGAGCCGACCACTCGCCATGGCGAGTGCGTGCCCTCAGTGTCGTGCATCAGCCGGCGCCCCACGACGGCGGCCGTGCCGGCGAGTCCATGGACCCCAAGCCACATCAGGAAGCCGAGCACCAGGACCGCCAGCACCCCGAGGCCGCCGCCTCCCACACGGCCCAGTATCGCGGCCACGGCGACCAGGCCGAGCACGCTCACGATGCCCACGAGCACCACCTTCCACCCGCCCTGGCGCACCGCGCGCTCGGAGCGAGCCACCCGCGCGGGCGAGAGCCCCGCCGCAAGCAGCATGAGCCCCACCATGCCCAGCATGGCCCACGGGAGCACGCGGAAGACGAGCACGCCACCCAGCACGTCCTGGATGCCTTTGACGTGGTTGCGGATCCCCATGAGGTTGCTCGGCGTGGTCCCGGGGTCTGGCGGCGGCTCGGCGCCCCACACCGCCGAGGGACAGAGCGCGGCCAGGAGGAACACACAGGTCAGCACGAGAAGGCATCGTCTCATTCGAGCACCCTCGGCCTATTCTCCCCGTTGAGACTGGCGAGCGTCCGCCAGCGAAAGACGAGGATCGATTGGGCGCCCAGCAGGGCCAGCGCCGCACCGATCACCAATGAGCCACCCGGCACATGCGACAGCCAGTCGCCACTGACCGCCGCCGCGCCTCCCGCCAGACCTTCGACGGCCTGCCAGACCGCCTGCGGGATCGCCATCGGGTCCACTTGCCGGAGCCGCGCCGTGAGTGCCTCGGGCACGCCGCCCATCAGGGCGAGCAACGTCGTGCCCACGGCCAGCATGGCTGCCGCCGCGACCACCGACTGCCAGACCCTCTGGCGGCGACGCGACTGTGCCAGGCGGGCCATCATGCGTGCTCTGAAGCCCGCCGGCACAGGCGGAATCGCCGGCTCACCCAGCCCGGTGAACACCCATCGATACTCCGCCACCATCCGTCGGCACGAAGGGCACGCGTGCAGGTGCCCCTCGAAGTGCGCTCGTTCATCGCCCGACAGCGTGCCGTCGAGGTAGGCCTGTGCGAGCTCTCGCCCCCCTTCGCAGCCCGTCATCCCTCATCCTCCAGCACGGGGCCGAGGATCCGCCGGAGCCGCTCGCGAGCCCTGAACAGCCGCACTTTCACCGTGCCGACGGGCCGGCCGAGCGCCTCGGCAATCTCCTCATAGGACATCTCTTCGACGTGGCGCAACGTGACGATCACGCGGTAGTCCTCGGGCAGTTGTGCGATGGCGCCCTCGAGCTGCTCCGCCAACTCGCGCCGCGACGCCAGCTCGCTCGCCTCGGGGTCGCGGGCTTGCGGTTCCCGCGGGTCGGCCCCGTCGTCCGTCTGCACGGACACTACGGGCAGGCGCCGCTTCCTGAGCGCATTGATGCACACGTTCGTGGCCAAGCGCAGGAGCCAGGGCCGGAGCGGCTGGTCAGGGCGGAAGGTGCCGAGCTTGCGCCAGACCCGCAGGAATACGTCCTGTGCCAGGTCCTCGGCGCGGCCCGCATCGCACGTCATCCGGTAGGCAATCGCGAAGACCGGACGCTGATAGTGCTCCACGATTCGCTCGAACGCCTGCTCGTCGCCCCCTTGAGCCGCCACCACCACGTCGGGCGCAACGTCGGGGCGTCGCAATCCGTTTCCCCTCTATCCAGGCATACAGCCCCATCGTGGCGAAGGTTTCGCCACATTCTAGCCGAAACCCGTCCCCGCCGGAAGCCCCGCCTTGACCCGCCCTCCCCTGCCTGCTAGGATGCACACCAACGTCGCCCGAATGGCCATCCCACGCGGAGGCAAGGGGGTATCGGTGTCATGCAGGAAGTCCTGGTGGCCCTCCAGATGGGCATCGTGCTCACCACGCCGGTGTTCTTCGTCGTCGTGCTCGTCGTGCTGTGGCGCCTCGTGCGCACCACCGAGTCGATGATGGCCGTGGTCGTGCATATCAAGCGCCAGATCGAGATCGTCGGGCGCGGGGGCCATCCCGGCGGAGCGCGCCCCACGGACCAGGTGCGCAAAGCCGAAGCGCGCATGCGCCCGAAGGAGCCCGGCGGCGATGCAGATCCTGAGCGGTAGCGCGCACGGCCTGCGCCTGGCTGTGCCCCGCGGCACGCGCGTGCGACCCACGAGCGCCCGGGTCCGCACGTCGCTCTTCAGCATCCTCGCCGGCACCGTGCCAGACGCCCGCGTGGCCGACCTGTTCGCCGGCTGCGGAGCTCTGGGCATCGAGGCCCTCAGCCGCGGCGCTGTGGCCTGCACCTTCATCGAGAACGCACGCCCCGCACTCGCCGCACTCCGCGACAACCTCCGCCGCGCACACCTCACCAGCCAGGCAGCCGTCCTCGCTGCCGACGCCTTCGCCGCCATCCCCCTGCTCGAAGCCGCTGAGCACCCGCCCCTCGACATCGTGTTCCTCGACCCGCCCTACCCCATCCTGCTTCACGATCGGCCCCGCGTGCTCGCCCTCATGGAGGCACTCGCCGCCAGCCCCGCGCTCGCACCGCACTCCCTGTTCGTCGTTCAGCACGACAGCCGGGTCGTCCTCCCCGACCTCCTCGGCCCACTCGCCGCCACCGACCGCCGGGGCTACGGCGCCACCACCCTCACCTTCCTCGAACACCCACAGGGCAGCCCTAACTGACGGCTCAGCCCGCCGGGAACCGACGGTTTGACATCGGGCATGAGCCGCTCTACACTCCAATGGGGAGAAGCACCGTCTCACAACCATTCTGAGAGTCGACAGGGCTGATGGAATCTCTTGACCCCACCCGGCGCAAGATCCTCATCGTCGACGACGTCGACGCCAATCGCATGGCTCTCCGACACTTCCTGAGACCCCACGGCTTCCAGATCATCGAGGCCCGCGATGGCGTGGAGGCCATGGAACGGATCGCTGAGGATCCGCCCGATCTCGTGCTCCTCGACGTGATGATGCCCCGCAAGAACGGCCTCGAGGTCTGCCGCGAGCTCAAGAGCGACCCCGCCACCCGCCTCATCCCCGTCGTCTTCATGACCGCTCTCGACAGGAATGAGGACCACGTGCGCGCCCTGGAGTCCGGCGCGGACGACTTCCTTAACAAGCCCTTCAACCGCTCGCTCCTGGGCGCCCGCATCAAGTCGCTCCTGCGCATGAAGGCCCTCAACGACAGCCTCGACCAGGCCGAGGCAGTCATCTTCTCGCTCGCCAGGGCCATCGAGGCCCGCGACCGCTTCACCGAGCAGCACGTCGAGCGCGTGGCCGAGCACGCGGTGGCCCTCGCCGCCCGCGCAGGCTTCGCCGACGACGACCTGCCCAACGTTCGCTACGGCGGGATCCTCCACGACATCGGCAAGATCGGGGTGCCCGACCACATTCTCAACAAGCCCGGCCGCCTCACCGACGACGAGATGGACACGATGAAGCGCCACCCCGTCATCGGCTACGAGATTTGCAGGCCCCTCAAGTCCCTCGCCGGCGCCCTGCCCCTCATCCGCTACCACCACGAGAAGCTCGACGGCTCAGGATACCCCGACGGCCTCGAGGGCGACGCCGTGCCCATCTCCGCCCGCATCATGGCCATCTGCGACATCTACGACGCCTGCACGAGCACCCGCGCGTACCGCACGGCCATGCCCCACGAGCGAGTGTGCGACATCCTTCGCAGCGACGCCCAGGCCGGCAAGCTCGATGCCGACCTCGTGGCCCTCTTCCTTGACGAGGTCCTGGCCGTCTCGCCGCCTCCCATAGCTGTCACCTCCTGAACCTCACCAGCCGCCGTCGGTCCCGTGGATGGGCACGTCGACCGCCATCCGCTCGATCGGGTCCGCACTTGCGATTACCACCCCCGTGGCCGTGGGCCTCGTGGCACTTGCTCGCCGGCGCAGATCGAGCTGACCGCCACACACGGTCCACGTACGTACACAAGAGGGGCAGCCCCCGACGTCTCGGGAGCTGCCCCTCGGCGCGATGCGCTCGCAACGCATCCGTCCTTCGCCTACGCCGTGGTCGGCGGATAGAAGCACATGGCTTCGAGCGGCTCCGAGCCTTCGGAGACGAGGCGGAAGCCGGGCAGGCACGCGGGGATGAAGTAGAACTTGCCCTTCGCGATCGGCAGCTTGCCGAACGGCCCGTCCACCACGCCTTGGCCGCTCACGCCGGCCAGGCAGTAGAAGCCCAGGTCGCCGCTCATCGAGAGCTGGCTCTTCACGATCAGCCGCTTGACGTCGAAGTACTGCTTCGCTTCGTCGGGCACGAGCTTCTGTTCGACGCTGCCATCCTCGTCGCGGATCACCTCGGGGGTGCGGCGAACGTAGTCGTTCAGGTAGTCGAGGGGCATCGCGTCGAACCGCACGGCCTCCATCGCCGTATCCCAGTCGAGCCCACACGCGGCATCCTCTTTGCCGAAGGGGAATTCCTCCCACTCGGCCAGGATATTCCAGTCGCTCGGCTCCTGGGGCTCCATGATGCACACGCCGGCGCCCAGGGAGTGGGCGTAGCTGTCGCGCAGGAAGATGATGTCGCGCGGGTGTGGCTCGAACTCGTGCATGTGCTCGAGCATCGCCTCGCGGTCCTGCGCCACGAGCCACTTTTTGAATTGCTTGGGATCGACATCCTCTTTCCAGCCGACCCAGGTCTTCGCGTTCGGGCGGGTGTCGAGCACGACCCACGCCTCGTTCTTGCCGTTCGGGTCGTCGAGGTGCTTCTGCGAGAACTCGGGCGAGGGATGCCAGTGGACGGGGATGTGGGCATCGTCGCCGACGTCGAAGATCTTCACCAGAATGCCCAGCTTGCTGCCGAACCGCTTGTAGTGGGGTTCGCCGAGGCATTGCACGGGGAGCGCCTGAAGAAGGTCGTGCAGCAGCGCCACCTCGCCGTTGGGCAGGTAGATGCGGCTGAACCCCTTGTCGGGCGGGTTCTCGCGGCCGGGGGTCACGGCGCGGTTGGTCGAGAAGAACCACTCCTCGGAGCGGAAGTCGTCCTTCGGGTCGGGCTCGCCCATGAACTTCGCACGCAGCTTCCCACCATTGTAGAAATGGAGATACGTGTGCGGTGCGATCGGCACGGGCGACTCGATCGCGCACTTGAACTGATCCATGTCCGCCATCGCAATACCTTCCTCTCGAAGGGGCCTGTGCGGGACTCCGCCGGCCATCCGCAGCCGGCGCCGCATCAATGTAATGCTCGCATCCCCCGCCTGTCAAGTGCCAATCGCTGCCGATTCCGTCGGGGCCGCCTCCCGAGCAGGCTCTGTACTCTGAGTCGTGCCATTCCTGCCGTACGTGCCTGATTGGCACTCCAGAGCGTTATCGCTTCACTCCGCGCGACCGAGGTCCAGGAAACTCGGTGGCAGAAGATCCCGGCTGCCACGGCGCGGGTCTAGTAAGTCCTTCACTGACAATAGCCTACGAATCGGACTGGTCGGGCTCCTGCCGCCCTTGCCAGGCTTCGCCCTGCTCCCTCCCCGCCGGAGGCCTTCCGGCACGCACATTGCTCTATACCCTGTTGGCGGGGAAGGACGTGCCGGTAAGGCACTGAGCCCCGAGGGTACTCAGATGACAACTCGTCAAGCCAACTTGGTGAAAAGGCCACGTCGCTGCCTCAAGTGTGGGAAACGTATGGTCACCGACCGCTGCCACCGCATCTGTGCCAAGTGCGCCCACACCAACGAGGGCCTCCTCGAGGAACGGGCCGCCACAACGATGGACCTGCGCCACTGGCTCCGCTCCTTCGTCCGTAACGGCCGCCTCACGCGCGGCGGCGCAGCCCCGCTCACTCCAGCCTTCGCGGACGACTGACCGTCCACGCCCCCCCCACAGCCCTGGCCTGCACGTGCTGGGGGACCACCACCCGAGATCGGGGACCCGGCCCGGCACCCACCCAGGACGCGCCCAAGCAGGACAACCGGCGGCTCCGACACAAGTAGTTATCATAAAGCGCGTTACATCCGAAGGCAATCCCACGGGCACTCAACGAACGCCCGTGGCACGCGGATTGCACTACCCAATAACGTACTGGGATGAATGCTGCGGCTTCGCACACGTCTAACAGGGTGGACGGACACCGCGAAGGAGGTGAACAACGATGGCTGCTACCTGTGAAGTGGAGTTGTGCCCGCGAGCGACCTCCGTGAGGGTCGTCTGCCGGGAGGCCCGCCCTCGTCCCGCTCTCCCCGTGGCGGTGAGCTACGAGGCGGGAACGCCAAGGCAGGAAGCGTCCCTGCGGCAGCTCGCGTGTGCGCAGCGCTACGCCCAGGTTCGCCGCCGGATCGCGGACACGACGCTCGCCTGCGAGCTTGCCCTCGAGGAAGCAGAGTAGCCGACCTGCCGGGCACGCTCATTGGCGAAGGCGTATGTCGCGCAGTTCCAGTTCCACCTCTTCCACGCCGCGGAAGCTGTTGAGCTTGGGTGTGAACGCGATGTCGCACACGACCCCTCCGGCCGCGATTTCCTCGTAGATGCTCCCCATGCGGAAGCCCACGGCTCGCAGGCTCCCCTCGCCCTGGCGCACATAGCAGGAGACGTGCTCGCCGCCGCGGCCCATCAGGCGGGGCCGCCCGGCCACCACGACGTCCGAGCAGGCCAGCACGGGGGGCCGGTTGCCCTGGCCGAACGGTTCGAGGCGGGCCAGCTCGCGGATCAGGCCCCGCCCCACGGCGCCGAGCGCCACCTCCGCGTCGATCTCCACCTGCCCGCACGGCTCCCAGTCGGCGAGGCGACGGCGCGCCTCCTCCTCGAACAGGTGCTGGAACTCCTCGAGCCGCCCGCGGGCCACCTTCACTCCCGCCGCGGCGCGGTGCCCGCCATAGCTCAGCAGCGCATCCCCACACGCCTCGATGGCCTCGAACAGGTTGAACTGCGGCACGGAGCGCGCCGAGCCCCGCCCCACCTCCTCGTCGAGCGAGAGCAGGATCGTGGGGCGGTAGAACTCCTCGGTGAGCTTCGAGGCAACGATGCCCAGCACGCCGGCGTGCCAGCCCTCGTCCGCGAGCACGATCGAGCGCCGCCTCTCCCAGTCGTCCACCTCGGCCAGACGCTCGCGGGCCTCGGCCAGGATGCCCGCCTGGATGCGCCGGCGCTGGCGGTTCTTCTCGTCCAACTCCGTCGCGATCTCCGCTGCCCGAGTCGCTGAGTCACACATGAACAGCTCCACGCACAGCCCCGCCTCGGCCATCCGTCCGGCTGCATTGAGCCGCGGGCCAATCTTGAACGAGATGTCCGAAGGTGTCAGCCGGCGGTCGCTCACCCCCGCTTGGCGGATCAGAGCAGCAATTCCCGCGCTCTGCGACTGCCGCAGCGCGCTGAGCCCGTAGACCGCGAAGATGCGGTTCTCGCCCTTCAGCGGCACCACGTCCGCCACCGTGCCCACCGCCACCAGGCCAATGGCATCGAGCAGGAAGCGGCGGAACTCCTCGCTCACCCGCTTCCCCGGCGAGAAGCTCTGCGCGACGGCCCACGCCAGCTTGAACGCCACGCCCACCCCCGAGAGCTCGCGGAAGGGGTAGAGGCTGCCCGTGAGCTTGGGGTTCACCACCGCCAGTGCACGCGGCACGCTCTGCGGGGGCTCGTGGTGGTCGGTGATCACCACATCGATACCCAGTTCCCGCGCCCGCGCCACCTCCTCGACCGCGCTCGTCCCGCAGTCCACCGTCACGATCAGGCCCACCCCCTCGGCGGCCGCTGCATCCACGGCCTCGAGGTTCAGGCCGTAGCCCTCGTCCACCCGGTGCGGGATATAGTGGCTCGCCTCCGCACCGAGGAGCCCGAAGAACTGAAGCAGCAGCGCCGTCGAGGTCACCCCATCCGCATCGTAGTCGCCGTAGACGAGGATCTTCTCGCGCTTCTCGAGCGCCTGGCGCACCCGCGCCACCGCCTTCCCGATGTCGGGCAGCAGATCCGGGTCGTGGAGCCGGCTCAGATCGGGCTCGAGGAACTCACGAACCAGCCGCGGGTCGCTGATCCCACGGTTGAGCAGCAGATGAGCGGTGACGGGCGACACCCCGGCCGCGTCCACGAGTTCCGCGCGCTCGCGCTCGTCGCAGTCCAGCAGGACCCACTGCTTGCCCGTAAGGCTCAGTGGCCCGCTCGGCAGGCCTCTTGCCATGACCGTCCTTCGGCCCTTCTCCCTCCCCGCCAGGGGTTCACGGGCTCACCCTTCCAGCGGAGGAAGAGCGTGGCTAAGCATACCCGGCAGGATCTGGGCCCCGCCTCACTCGCCCGCGATGATCTTGTCCATTGCCCCGCTGATCGACCGGAGCACCGCCTCGTCGCCGCCGCGCACCTCAGCGGTCAGGTAGCCACTGTAGCGCACCGCCGCCAGGGCCTCGCGCACCGCCGGCCAGTTCAGGCTCCCTTCGCGCAGCGGCACGAACTGCTTGGTCGACACGTCGAAGTCCTTCAGATGCACCCGCTTGATCCTGCGGCCCAGCGTGCGAATCCAGTGCTGAGGGTAGCCGTAGAGCAGGATGTTGCCCACGTCGAAGTAGGCCTTCAGCCACGGGCTCTTGAAGCTGTCCACGTAAGCTTTGAACTCCAGCGGGCTCAGGAGGAACTTGTTCCACACGTTCTCCACGGCAATCACCACGCCCAGCTTTTTCGCCGTGGGGAGCATCTTGCGGATGGCCGCGCGCGACCGCTTCCACGCATCCTCATACGTCACGGTCTCGTTCACCACCGCGGGCACCAGCAGCACGCAGTCCGTGCCCAGCGCCGCCGCGTTCTCCATCGAGGTGACCATGCCCTTGATGCTCTTCGCCACGTCGCTTTGCTTCGGGCTCGAGAGCGGGAAGCCCCAGTGAGCCGAGTTCATCACCGAGGCGATCTCGACGCCCGCGTTCGCGGCCGCCTTCCCCAGAGCCGTCACGTCGCGCTTGCGCGTCATCGTGTTCGGCTCCACCGCATCGAACCCCACCTGCTTTGCCAGGGCGAGGCGGGCCTCCAACTCCATCTCACGCGGCAGCACACCCAGACAGCACGCCTTCTTCATCAGCCGAGTCCTTTGCGAGAGCGACGCGACGCAGCCCCGCCGCCGCGGGCAGTCCGCAACGGTCGCCGGGCGCGCAGCATCTTAGCCCTGCCTGTATCCGGATGCAAGTCCCTGCGAACGCTACAGCACGCCCCTTGCCCAGGACATTGCAGAGCGGCGTGTGGCTGGCTTGCGAACGCAGGGACGGGATTGCTGACCCACGAGGACCTCCTGTGCAGTAGATGTCGCATGGCGTCGGCGCCCCGAGTTCTTGGGATGTGGGTGGCCGAGCCCGGATGGGCCCCAGAGAAAAAAGTCCGGCGAGCGGGGAAATCGGCTTGACTAGGGTGTCATCCATGACTATACTCTCGGTACTGACGATTTAGTCGACAATGAGGAAGGTCCCATGGCTGACAGGCGCGTCGGACGCAGAGGCAAGGGCACGCGGCAGCAGCGGCGCAGCAAGGAGACGCGCCAGAAGCTGCTTGAGGCGGCGCGCGCCGTGTTCGCCGAGCGGGGGCTGGACAACACACGGATCGACGAGATCACCGAGCGCGCGGATGTGGGCAAGGGCACGTTCTATTACTACTTTGGCAGCAAGGAGAAGATCGTCCGGGAGGTGATCGGCGGCGTGGTAGCAGAGCTGACGCAGGCGGTCGAGGAGCAGTGCACAGGTGTGCAGGACCTCCGTGATTTGCTCGGCAAGCTCCTCTCGGCTCACATCGAGTTTTTCGCGAACCGCTGGCAGGACTTCGTGCTCTACTTCCAGGGCCGCACGGATCTGACGCTTGAGACGAGCTATCCGGGGATCGAGACGCCGTTCCTGACGTACCTGGAGTGCGTGGAGCGGGTGATCGCCTCGGTGATCGCCACACAGGTGCCGCAGGACGTCCTGCGCCGCATTGCGTGTGCCGTGGCGGGCTTCGTCTCGGGCTACTACTCGTTCGCGGCGGTGGCGTCGGCCGATGAGGACATCGACGCGACGTTCCGTTCGCTTCGTGGCGCCATGGTCGCGAGCCTGGCGCGGTTCATTCAGGAGACCGTTCGTCCCAAGGCCGGGGCAGCCCCCCGCGTGGCCGGGCGGTGAACCGTTGTGGGTGCCCTTGAGGCTGTCGTCTCGCGCGGCCGCCGGCGGGCACCCTGAGGAGACAACACGGAGGTGGAAGACACCGAGTGGATAGTGGACGTCGCCACCAGGCGAGGTGTCTGGGGTGTGGCGTCCAGCATCGACATCTATAACTGTGATCCAGAGGCGATCCGCGACGCCGACAAGATTCGGCAGTTCGTGGCCGAGCTCTGCGATCTCATCGAGATGAAGCGCTTCGGCGACACCCAGGTCGTCCATTTCGGCGAGGACGAGCGTGTCGCGGGCTTCTCGATGGTCCAGCTCATCGAGACCTCGCTCATCTCTGCCCACTTTGCCAACCAGTCCAACACGACCTACCTCGACGTCTTCAGCTGCAAGCCCTACGACCCCGACGTCGTGAAGGACTTCGCCCAGCGGTTCTTCGGCGGCAGCCACTGCATCCAGCATGTGAACTTGAGGCTCTGAGCGATGCTCACGGTTCGTGTGGCCACCGACCTGGCCGAGTGCCAGGCGTTGTGGGTCCGCGCCTTCCCACAGGCACAGATCACCGACCTGTGGGAGGTGCGGGCTTGCTTCCTCCGCCATTTCCACAGGCGCCCGTTCTTCGTGCTCGCCGAGGACACCGACGGCCTGTGCGGCCTGCTCCCGCTGAGCTGGGTGGACGAGGCGGACTGCTTCGGCTACTTCCCCGGCGAGACGTGGGGCGGCCGTACGTGGCTGGAGCAGAACCGCATCCTCGCCCGCCGACCCGGCGTGTTCGAGGCCATGATCGAGGCTTGCCCAGCCCCCTACGACATCCGCTACCTGCTCCCCCTCGACGGGGAGTCACCCCACGATCGCCCCGTAGACGAGATCGGCTACCTCTTCATCCCGCCGCAGTTCGGCTACGACATCGAGGCCTACTACGCAAGCCTCGGCCACGGCTTCGCCAAGAAGCTCCGCAAGGAACTCCGGCGCTTCGAGGCCATGGACCTCGCGTGGCGCCACGACGAGCTTGCCGACTTCGATCACATGGTTCGCCTCAACATCGAGCGCTTCGGCGACAGCTCCTACTTCGCCGACGCCCGCTTCACGGGCAGCTTCCGCGATCTCATGCACCTGTTCCGCGCGCGCGGCTGGCTGCGGATGACCACCGCGCTCATCGGCGGCGAGCCGGCCGCCGTGGACATGGGCGTCGCATACGGCGGCACCTACACCCTCATTGCGGGCGGCACCCACGGCGACTACAAGGGCGTCGCCAAGGTGATCAACCTGCACCACATAGCCTGGGGCTGCCAGCAGCGCTTCGACCAGCTCGACTTCCTGTGCGGCGACTTCTCCTGGAAGCCCCTCTTCCGGCTCACCCCCCGCCCCCTCTACCGGATCACCAACCCCGCCGTCGTCCCTGAGCACCCCGAGCACTCCGAAGCCCCGGAGCCTGCCAGTGCCCTCTAACCGCGTCGTCGTCGTCGGCACCACGGCCGACTACATCCACCTCATCGAGCGTCGGCTCCCCGGCCGCGCGCTCTTCCTCACCGACCAGGCCGAGCGCGCCCGCGCTTGTGAGCCCGAGCCCGACGACGCGAGCGAAGTGCTGGCCGACCTGGCGATACGCGAGGATGCGCTTGCCGTCCTGCGCGCACACCTGCACTGGCACGACATCGTGCCCACGGGCGTGGCCTGCTTCGACGACGAGTCCATGGCCCTGGCCGCCGCGGTCGCTCGGATGCTCTCGCTGCCCTACGTGGGGGCGGACGCGGTGCCCGTGTGCCGCAGCAAGCACGAGAGCAAGCGCCGCTGGCGGCAGGCGGGCCTGCCGTGCCCTCGGGCAGAGCTTGTCCGCTCCGAGGCGGAGGCCCTGGCCTTCCAGCGCACCCTCGGGCGGGCGGTAGTCCTCAAGCCCCTCACAGGGAGCGGCAGCGAGTTGACCTTCATCTGCCGCGGCGAGGGCGAATGCCGCACCGCCTTCCGCCAGTTGCGCGACCGCCTGTGCGGCCACAGGGACGCGCGCATGTACGCCGCCCAGGGCGACGCGGACGGTGGCCTCGACCCCCACGAGGTCTTCGTGGCCGAGGAATTCGTCGAGGGCGACGAGTATAGCTGCGACTTCCTGGTCGATGGCGACGAGGTGGCGGTGGTGCGCGTCGCGGCGAAAATCCCCGCGGCCCGCCACAGCTTCGGCACCACGATGGCCTACGTGGTGCCCGCGGAACTCCCAGCGCCGATCGAGCGGAGCGGGTTCCATCGCCAGCTCCTCCGAGCGGCCCGAGCCGTGGGCATCGACCGCTCGGTGTGCATGCTCGACTTCATCGTCCGCGACGGCGAGGCCCTCATGCTCGAGATAGCCCCGCGCCCGGGCGGCGACTGCCTCCCTGCCCTCATCCGCCACAGCAGCGGGGTGGACATGCTCGAGCTCACCCTCGATTACGCCGAGGGGCGTGCGATCGCCCTGCCCCCCGCTGAGCAGTGGCAGCCCTGCGTGGGCCTGCGCCTCATCGCCTCGCAACCAGGGCGCATCCGCTGCATCGACACGCGCGCTCTCGAGGCCGACCCGCATGCCCGGGAGGTCCACCTCAAGCACGGCCGGGGCCACTGCGTGGTGCTCCCGCCACACGACTACGACTCCCGCATCCTCGGCCACGTGATCCTCGACCCCCAGGGCATCCGTGATCTGCCCACCGCCTGCGCCGAGCTTGCGGCCCGACTCTCCGTTCAAATGGAACCCCTGTCATGTCCAGTCCTGACGGTCTGCTGAAGGCCGCTGCCGAGCGGCTCGCGCACCGCACGCCCCTGCTCGACCCCGACGATCTCGCCGCCTTCGTCCGCCCGTTCTTCGGTCGAGCCGACACCTTTCTGGCCGCCGCCCGCGCCCATGGCTCCCCGCTCTACATCCTCGAGGAGCACGTGCTGCGCGAACGCGCCCAGCGCTTCCTCTCCGCCTTCCGTGCCGAGCTGCCCCGCCTCCGCGCCTACTACGCCGTCAAGAGCAACAACCTGCCAGCCGTCGCCCGCATCCTGGCCGAGGCGGGCCTGGGCCTCGACGTATCGAGCGGCCTGGAGCTTGCAGCCGCCCTCCCCTGCCCCACGGACGACATCGTGTTCAGCGGCCCGGCCAAGCTCGACCCCGAGCTTGCCCTTGCCGTCGAGCACCGCGACCGCGTGACCGTGCTGATGGACAGCTTCGCCGAGCTCGAGCGCCTCGAGCGTGTCGCCGGCGCAGCAGGACACGTCGTTCGCGCGGGCGTGCGTCTGACGACCGACGAGCGGGGCCTCTGGCGCAAGTTCGGCATATCGCTGGCCGACCTCCCGCGCTTCTTCGATGCCGCCGCCCGATGCCCCCACGTGGACCTGCGGGGGCTC
>Ga0272442_10004686_pt1 | contig 18554 bp, 13 predicted proteins | sample SSMForm2O_FD_200262 | JGI IMG/M metagenome (GOLD analysis project Ga0272442, IMG submission 200262) | Marine sediment archaeal communities from Little Sippewissett salt marsh, Falmouth, MA, United States - SSM-Form-2O | ecosystem: Environmental > Aquatic > Marine > Wetlands > Sediment ... | reverse complement strand
ACCGCACAATTTGATGAATATTTTTGTAGACACCTCTACCGTAATCGTCGATACTTGCATCAATTCCATTGACTTGTAAATATTCCCCATCAATTTCTCGAAGTGTCATGTTCATGAGAATAAGCTGATCCTTCGAAATAGAATAGGTAACATAGAATCCTCTGTAGCAGGCGGTGTGGATCATTGTAGGGGACATGCCGTAATCTTGAGGAACTGGCAATCCGGTGCCGTCGATTCCGATCAGCGAATACTCATCACCTGCATAAAGAACCTTGTCTGCAATCTGTGCAGTCATTGGACACCTTTTCAAGATGTCTGAGTGGACTGAAAATTGAACCCGGACTCAGGATAAATTATAGGGTGATAATTACCTCTCAGCAATAATCTGCGCAGACCGGGTTATGATGGAACCTGACGAACCTTGACGGTGCTATTGCACCATGATACACTTTTCGGCGTTCGGGGGTGTGGTGTAGTGGCCTAACATGCTGCCCTGTCAAGGCAGAGACCGCGGGTTCGAATCCCGTCATCCCCGCACCCGAAAGAGGCTGTCTTTGAAGGCAGCCTCTTTATATTTAAATTTCATATTAGGAATCGTAAGGTTTAATGCTAATCAGTCTTCGGGGGGTAAAATTTCTCGGGAGGATGACGGCGTTTGGGGCGTTCGATAAGTTCCAGTGTTACGCCAAATTTCTCTTCAGTATCCAGATAGGCATAATGACCGTCGCCATCCGGACCGAAACCGGCACCGTCCATAATAACTCGAAGTCCCGCAGCTTCTACTTCCTTAAACGCAGTTTCCATATCCTCTACAAGAAGTCCGTAATGGTGCGGGCCGTAACCATGCTCTCGGATAAAATCAGCGTATACAGTATCGCCAGTACCTGGTTCGATCAACTCAACGCGCATATTGCCAAAATAGGAAAGTGCGATCCGCATCATGTAATCGGCAGGCTCGCCATAATAAGTCATTTCTGAAACGAGAGGCCGGGCGTAGGTATAGAAATGCCATGGTCCTATACCAAAGTATGTATGGTAGTTTTCAACGGCTCGATCAAGATCAGGGACAAGGATGGCTACCTGGGCGATACCCTTTTGAAGGAAAGGAAGTGGTTTCATATCTTACTCCTGGCTATCAAATTGAAAAAACATGGCGTGTAAAGATGTTGATACAAAAAATATCCTAACATATCTCAGGCAACTTGTTGTTGCGGCATCTAGTACTCGATTTAAATATCAAAATCTTCATCAGACAGGTTGCTATGTTTAAAATGGATGTGTACAGGGGGTAAGTTAAAAGTGATAACATGAAGGAATTAATTACGGATATTTGATAATTATTTTTTCCCGGATTATCTGATATTTATGAGGGATTAATAAATTGTAAGGTGGTCTTTAGTTGATAGGTCTGCTTATTCATGTATACTGTAACAAATTAATCGGATAGTAAGATTTCGCATCGACAGACTTGGTAAATTCCATTCAACAACTAATGCGGTGTTTTTAATGATCATTTAGGAAGAGATGGTATTTGGTTGCAGTATCTTCCCCGCAAAAGTGTTCCATTTGTAAAAAAAAATTTAACAAGAGAAAAGGTTTCAATATGCAAAGTGGGTCATGGACGAAGTATTCCAGAGGATGGATGTTGCTTGTATTACTGCTGGTGATGGGTGGAATGGCTGGTGTTCAATCTGCCTTTGCTGAAAAGTCTGGATCTGATCCGTTACCGCAAGCTGAACCAACACCTTTTGGATCTGTTGGGTCATGTGAACTCCTGGATGGTAGTTATGAAACTTGCTATGAACCCATGTGTTCTCTGGAATGGCATGAACCTCCTGGAGAAACTGGTGTATGGGTCTGGAGGCTGCTATTTAGATTCCGCGGATGTAATCCATATGATGGATGTGTATATACCACAATGGATACATGTGAAGATGGATGTGATTCTAGCGATCCGTTGAACCATACGTGTGGTGAAGATGTAGAGGATTCGGATGATTGGGAGGACCCTGACGACCAGGTCTATCCTGATCCTGCCGATGATCCTTGCTATGGCGTTCATTGTCCGGCAGCCATGTGCGACGGCAATACAAGCTACTATGGTGGAGCTGCTTGTGATCCGGCATTTGGTATGTGCTCCTATAACTCCTCAGAATACTGCGAGTATGGTTGTGATGGTTCTACTGGATACTGTATAGAAGGGGATGATCAAATCTATTCGGATCCGGACGATGATCCATGTTATGGTGTGCATTGCCCTGCAGCTATGTGCGAGGGTGATACCAGCTACTATGGCGGCGCAGCTTGCGATCCAGCAAGTGGAGGCTGCCTGTATGATTATTCCAAGTACTGTGATTATGGATGTAATCCCGATACCGGATACTGCATCGAATCCTCTGAATTGAATTTGTGTGAAAACAACCCATGTGAGCCTTTCTGCCAGGATGATGTAAGTTGGTATAACGGCGAGTGTGATCCTGAAGACGGGGGCTGCTTCTTTGAACAGGAAACCTGTACGCAAGGCTGTGATCCGGAGACAGGATACTGTATCAGTCCGAATACCGGAGATCTTTGTGCCGGTGTAGATTGTTCCTCATTTTGTGAAGGAAATGTAAGCTACCACACCGGATCCTGCGATTCGAGTGATGGAGCTTGCCTCTATCACACAGAAACATGTCAGTTTGGCTGCAATGCAGATTCAGGCTTATGCCTGGCAGAGAACCAGAGCGGCCTTTGTGCCGGGGTAAGCTGCCCGTCATTCTGTGAGAATGGCGTCAGCTGGACAAATGGGCAATGTGATCCTGCGGATGGATTATGTGCATATTACACTACACCCTGCGAGGCAGGATGTAATGAAGTTACAGGGGCGTGTTATCCTGTAGCCTCAGGTACAGATGACTTGTTGAGATTACTTGCTGTTGGCGGCGGCCTTGCAGTTGCCGGTGGTGGGACAGCCGGCGGGGGCTTGTTGTTGTATCGATTCCTGAAAGGGCGTAAACCGCCCACACCGGGTGCATTAAAACCGAAAGCACCAACACCGGTACCTTCTCCACAGGCTGACCCCATTCTGGAGAGTTTGAACACACAGGGAGACAGAGTTGACAGGCTTTTAAAACAGCTTGATGATATCCATCGGGGACACTTGCGGCATGGAATGGATACCCAACAGCGGCTGGCGGAGATTGCAGAGCATAAAGAAGATGTAGTTAACATGTTCGATTCAGGAGTGCAATGGGCAAAGAAAATTGCAGATACCGGAGCTGATATCGTTGGGTTAACTCCAGGGGTTGGGCGTACTTTTAAATATGGTTACAAAGGTGTAACGAATTGGGTTGAAAGAGGACTTGAATCATATCTGGTAGATGGGAACGATGCTTTAACATCTGTTGCGTTAGGGTATCAAAAAGCGAACCTGGAAGTTGCTAAAGCAGTGATCGGAGATGAAATTGGGGATTTTATTCCTGTGCCTGGTGTAAATGATTTAGGCAGGATCAATGTGAAATATGCACGGGAAAGTGTATCGACGATTATCAAACGCAAAGGGCTGGCGAATTACGGCACCAACATTATCAAAGATAAATACGTAAGCAAGGCCGTCGATCAGGGAGAACGGTTGATCAGAGTGACTGCTGACAAGATCAGATAAGAAAGCCGATTTTTATCAGAGAGGATCCTTAATTCTATGGAACTATTTCTTTCAAATGCACAATTCAAGGCGATTGCAGGACAGCTGGATACGCAACCGGGTATTTGTTCGCCATTTTACGACAGGGGCAGATTGGCTTCTATGCAGGCTGTGCCTGTTTCTCCTGAAAAAATCGAGGAGTTGAAGTCTTCCGGTATCCTTGCCACACTGACCCGTACAAGCAATGTGGTGGCGTTCACGTATTCTGGGCTGGATTTTGCCTATAAAACCGCCCTGTATGCTCCTGTGTCGCCTGGGAGTGGCGCTGCAGTCTCGATCTCTGAAACAGACCAGGGTTTGAGGGTGGCATCACCTCCTCTAACAGGAACCATGCTTGAAATGGTTTTGCAGTACATGGGTGATTCGCAGGTAAAAATGATAGATGTAGAAACTGAATTGGGTTTAAGGGAGACTGGCGTACTTTTTGCCTTCATTGATGCCTGCAGACGTCGCCTGCTAATAAATCTGCTTGAAAATGAGGAGCTGAATCAGGTGCCGGCTGTAGAAAAGGCAGATGTATTGGCAGCAGGAAAACGGCGTGAGGCCAATCTGCAGTGGATGGCTCCCTATTTTTTGGAAATTTCCGGGCAGCCATCACTTGAACAATCGGAACTGCAAAACTTGCTGCCACGACTCAATCGAAAAGGGATGCTGCAGGAGCAGGATGGAAAACTAATACCGCAGCCAGATATGCTTCGATTGGCAATTTCCTTTCTGCTTGTGGAATCTGCATCACGAATACAGGCAGCGCAGGGAACCACAAAGGATGACGTGCAGCGAGTTGATATATGGGCACTGCAGGGAAGGAATCATTCATTGTTGTCCTGGTCTATGGATGAAGCCGGTGTAACACTACAGGGTTTGAGCCCGGCACAATGGCTGCTTATGCTCAGTGAGATGCTCGATGATCCTGGGGGGATTTTTGAAAACGTTGAGGTATCACAGCCTGTGCAAGCAGCGGGGGATAGGCTGCTCTCGGAAGATGGAACCAGAACTTGCCCATCCTGCTCGGCTCAAGTCCCTGCTGACAAGAAATTCTGCACCAGCTGCGGACATAAGTTTTAAACTGTATAAAGCAAGGAGTATTCATGATTTGCCCAAATTGTTATGCCCTGGTCCAGCCCGAAGATGAATTTTGCGGAGAATGTGGACATAGATTAAGAAGCACGACAAAATCAGAAGAAAATGGTTTGGTATCCGGAGAAGCGGAGCATCACTCTCTGGCTGATCCTGTCTCTGCTGGATCTGTCAGTCGACCGGATTATCTGGAACCTGGCCTGGAAAGGCCCAGGAAGAAAAAGTCAAAGGTTTGGATTATCGTCCTGATTATCGTGCTGCTTTGTGCGGCATCTGTCATTTGTGGGCTTACAATAGGAGCTGATTTTTTATATGAACTCTTTAACCCGGTAATATATAATGGAGTCGGGTAAGAGAATAGTAAACTTGAGGCACTAACTGCTGATAAATAAACACGCATGGAGTTGATATGAAAAAATACTACTTGATCCTTTCGGCGGCCGTATTGCTTATAAGCCAGTTGGCGTGTGAAGCATTGAACCCCGGAAACATCACGATTGATATTGAACCTGAGGAAATCATTGATGCGCTACCGGAAGATATTGAAATCGAAGACCTGGAACCTCTCATTGAAGAAGCGATGCCTGACACGGAACAGGAATCTGCACCTCCTGTTCAGGAAGAAAACCTCATCTCAATATCCGCAGCTGGAATAACACTCTGGTACGATCCAAATATCCTCAATGATGTCGGGGCAGAGGCTGTGCCGGCTGTGACAGAGCCGATGGCCTACGAAACAATACATCCAGAATATGCGATGTTCACCTTTCCTGGATTAGAGGGATATCTGGCTGTGGAACCTGTCGCAGGTCAGGAGCAGCTAACGCCTGAGGCTGGAGAGACTTTTCAGCTGCTGCATAATGCTCTGGCTGCAAAGCCTGGATCGTTTGAAAAATGTGCACCACAGATACCGTTGATTACTTTCTATCATGAGTGCAGTCATCAGGAATTTGCGGCGAATGTAGGCTACCTGGATTTTCTGAATGGCAGCGGAATGCGCTTTGTATCTGTCTACGCAATTCAGGATCTTGCGCCAGTAAATAATGACAACCTGGTTTACATTTTCCAGGGATTTACGGCAGATGGTCAATACTACCTGACGGGGGAGTTCCAGGTTGACAATGAACTGCTGGCACTTGCTGGCGATTCGATTCCTGATGAAGTCTATACGGATATGGAAGGAACAATAATGAGGGAATTTTTCAAGGGCTTTGAAGCTTCACTCACTGGGGCTGAGGCATTATACGAACCCTCACTTGAGAGTATTGATCAAATCTTCAGCAGTATTAAGGTTAACTAAAACTGAAATTAAATTAGATAAAATGGACGAAAAGGTATTTACATCTACTTCGTCCATTTTTATATTTAAAGACCGATGCCGTGATTACTTGATGTACTTACATATAGCGCATCTGGTTTGTAAGATATAATTTGTTTGTATTGCAAATTGAAACATGTAATTGGGAAGGTTTTGCTAAAAATCCTGAAATTATAAAATCAATTTCTGAATAAAAATTTGGAGGGAACGGCACGAAGTATGGTATCAGAGAATACAATTGACCGGATTATTGTAATCGTCCTGGATGGTGTGGGAGCAGGTGAGTGTCCTGATTCCGCTGAATATGGGGATGCAGGAAGCAATTCTCTTGGTAATACTGCCAGAACCATTGGGGGGATAAACCTGCCAAACATGGGCGCAATTGGCCTGGGAAATATTACCGAAATTGAAGGCGTTCCCCCAAGAAAAGAAACGCTTGGCGCATACGGCAAGATGCAAGAAAAATCAAAGGGAAAGGGTTCAATTGTTGGACACTGGGAATTAATGGGAATACATACGCAGAAACCCATGCCCACCTATCCCGATGGCTTTCCTGATGATCTCCTTGAAGAATTTACTCGACGTACTGGGAGGGGAGTCCTGGGAAATATCGCTGCGTCAGGTACGGAAATCATCAAGGTTCACGGCATCGAGCATATGCGTACTGGCGATCTGATTGTCTACACTTCAGCTGACAGCGTTTTCCAGATTGCTGCTAATGAAGCAGTCATCCCGCTTAAAGAGTTATACAGTATCTGCAAAATTGCCAGAGAAATTCTGCAAGGTGAACATGCAGTCGGCAGAGTTATCGCACGGCCGTTTGTTGGAGACTCGCCGGAGAACTTTACCAGAACAAGCGGACGCCACGATTATCCTGTGAGTGCGCCATCGGCAACGTTGATGGATCTATTACTGGAATACGGCTATTCAGTATATGCCACCGGTAAAATAGATGACCTTTTTGGACATCGAGGTATTACAAAGACACATCATACTGTTGATAACAAAGAAAGCACTGATGCCTTGATCGACTTCCTCGGCGTATCATTCAAGGGGCTGCTGTTTTCCAATTTAATAGAAACCGACATGATCTATGGGCATAGAAACAACCCGGAAGGGTACGCAAAAAAGATAGAGGAGTTCGATCAACGAATTCCAGAAATCCGTAAAAATATGAAACCTCAAGACCTGGCTATGATCGTTGCAGACCATGGCGTGGATCCTACTACGGAAAGCACAGATCACTCGAGAGAATTTGTTCCTCTTCTTGTGTTTGGCCCCTCTGTAAAACAAGGTGTCGATCTCGGCGTTCGAAGTTCCTTTGCAGACGTTAGCGCTACTATTGCTGAAAATTTTAGCCTGCAGATTCCGGAAATCGGAACCAGCTTTTTAGGAGACATTACATAGGAATAGTCATTAAAAATTTAAAAATACAAGCCTGGCGGGAAGTACTGCCAGGCTTTTTGATTTCAGGTGCGCTGTTTCTTTTTTCTTTTGCGGGTGTTTCGGGTAATGATCTGTTTTTGACGTCTCTTACGGGAGAGATCTTTCTCAACATATATCTTTTCTCCGGAGAAAGGATCACGTTCCGTATAGTACATCAGACTTGAATAGGTCGAAGGTGTTGGTGTGAAAATCTGTACCTGCTCAGGCAAAATTTTGAGATTTCTGCCAATGAAAATTTTTAGATCCTTCATGTCGTTTTCTGTGCACCCTGGATGTGCTGCTATAAGATAATATGTCAGGTACTGATTTTTCCTAAAAGAGGAAGTAAGTTGATAGAACAGATCGCGGAACCTCAACAACAGATCGGGGCCAGGTTTCCCCATCAATTTTAAAATTCGGGATGATGCATGTTCCGGTGCAATTTTCATCTGGCCAGATGTGTGCCAGCGGACGACATCTTGCAGGTATTTGTTCCCGTATCTGGTATCTTCCAGAACCAGGTCATATCGAATACCGGACGCCACAAAAACATGCTTTACCCCAGGAATACGGCGCAGCTTTTGCAATAGAGACCGCTGCTTGCTGTGGTCCACTGGCATCTGTGGGCACAATGAGGGGACAAGGCAGCGTCGATGGATGCAGCTGCCGTCAACCTTCTTTTTCTGACACTCGAATCCATACATATTCGCTGTGGGGCCGCCTACATCCTTAATAGTTCCCTTAAAATCAGGATGGCCGGACATTATTTTGGCTTCCTGAAGTATTGATTTTTCACTACGCCATGTTACAGTCCGCCCTTGATGGACGGCAATCGAACAGAAATTGCATTCTCCATAGCATCCGCGGTGTGTGGTTAAGGAAAACTGCATTGTTTCGAGGGCTCTGACAGGTCCAAGCTGCTCATACATCGGGTGTTGTGCATATTCATAGTCAAGATCGTAAATCTTATCCAATTCAGGTTGTTCAAGCGGCAAAGAGGGAGGATTCTGGACAAGATAGCGAGTATCCTGCTTCTGGATAAGGACTTCTGCAGTCAGCGCATCATTATTCTGATAGAATTTGTGGAACATTTCTGCGAAGGCTTCTTTATCGGAAGCTGCTTTCTTGTAAGAGGGAAGCTCTATTGCCTCTTCGATACGTTCATTTGAGATGAAGCAGAGTCCTCGGTTTTTTGTGGGATCCTCACCTTTCCTTAATGTGTTTGCGAGCGTAACAACGGAATTTTCAGACATACCATAGAGCAGGTAGTCTCCACGTGCATCAAAAAGAATAGAACGGCGGACCTTGTTTGACCAATAGTCATAGTGTGCAATTCGGCGAAGGCTGGCTTCAAGGCCTCCAAGGACGATAGGTGCTGTTTTTTTGAAATACTGGCGGATAAGGTTGCTGTATACGATTACCGCACGATCCGGCCGCATATTGTTCGTACCGCCGGGCGTCATGTCATCCAATTTCTTTCTCTTTTTTAACGCGGTGTAATTTGCAACCATGGAGTCAATACATCCGCCAGTAACACCCCAGAAGAGCCCCGGCTCTCCAAGACGGGTGATATCATCACTCTGGACATCAGGTTGTGCAATAATGCCAACGCGAAAGCCTGCCTGCAGCAAAACCTTGCCGATAACTGCAACACCAATATAAGGGCTGTCCACGTAGCTGTCGCCGGTGATTAGAATGACATCGAGCTTATCCCAGCCAAGCTGATTAAGCTCTTCTGCCGTTGTCGGAATAAACATCTTTCCGCTCCGAACCTCTTGATATGGATATAATCAGTCTATTATTGCATAAAGACATTTGAGATAACTGCCTTCTTTAAAACCGATAGGGTGATCCAGGGCATGGCCTGTTCGCGTAATCTCCGTAAGGTTTCGATTTGATTTCCTGCAAGCCTCAATCACAGTCTGGAAAAAAGAATTCGATTCGACCGGGCTTGAACATGATGCCTGAACAAGGATACCACCTGGTTTCAATACATGAAGGCATTCCCGGGTAAGACGTGCGTAATTTTTCAGGGCAAGTTCTACTTGTTTATTATTGTTTGCAAAGGCTGGCGGATCTGCAATGACTACATCGAAAGAGCGGTGTTTTGCGGCCATTTTTGAAAGTGCGTCGAAAACATCCATTTCATGTATCGTGTGTTCCGGAGGGTTGCTGCTGAACAAGTGCTTGTTTCTGGCCATATTGCGCCTGGATGCACTATTGGATTCGGTGCAGGTATCGACATCAGTAACCGAACGAGCTCCACCTCGTGCTGCATAAACAGAAAAACCTCCGGAATATGAAAACAGATTTAATACAGATTTTCCATTTGACATTCTTTCCAATCTGGCTCTATTTTCACGCTGATCAAGAAAGAATCCAGTTTTTTGCCCGTTTATCAAATCTGCTTCGAAGGAAAGACCATTTTCCAGAAACAGAACAGGCTCGTTCAATTCAGGGCCAAGAAGAATTTCACCATCATGCACACCGAAGGTGTCTTGAATTTTTCCAGCAGCTCCTCGACCAGCCCGCAAAACAACTCTTTCTGCCGGTTGGATTTCTTCAAGTATCGGAAGAATCCCTGTTAAATGGGGTATCCATGCGCTGGTATACACTTTCAAGACCAAAGAAGCTGCGTATCTGTCTATGACTAATCCCGGAAGACCATCATTCTCGCCATGGACAAGCCGGTAAGCGTTTGTCCTGTTGTTCGGCGAATGACTTAATACATCCCTTCTATCAGCAGCTTGCTGTATTTTCTTCCTGAACCAGGACTTGTCGATATCCGAAGGTTCGCTGAATTGAAGGACACGAACAGCAATAGAAGAATCTTGATCAAGCAGGCCAGCGGCAAGGAAACGGTTCTTGCGATCAAATAGAACGACAATATCGCCAGATTTGCCTTTTCTGCTCAAGTCAACGATCGAATCGGAATACACCCACGGATGACCTGATCGAACTGCTCGTTCAGCCTCAGGGCGAATACGTGCAGCAATAGCTTTTTGATCGGGTTCTGGAATGTTTTCCAGCATCGTATACCTTGATTGATTCTTTTTGTCCTGATTTACCACGATTAGGATCTTCCCTCACAGCGTAGAAGTAAACATGGCATGATATGTAAATTGTAACAATGTTTTGTAAAAACGTTCTTCACATGCCGGTTCATTCAGCTGAGATATAGGAAAGAAGAAATGAGTAGGACATGAATGTTCCTGCTTTCAAGCGAACATCATCGGTAAGGCCGAGCAGTCCTGGTGTATTTCCACCTACACCGCGCTGTGCATAGTCAATATTAATAGTGATGGATTCACGATCAGGGAGTTCGTGTATATGATCGGCTTTCTCAAGATCTTCCTGTGTATATGGCCTGGCTGTGATGGAAAGTAGATGTTCATGGGCTGCTTCTATTTTCAAACCCATACCATTTCTGTCTGTTAACGAAGCAAAAAGCACGTCGCAGCGGTTACCATTCTCCTGTGGGCGGACATAGTTATGCACCGAATCTTCAACTGGAAGGGAATACAATCCAAATGGTGTGCTTTCTTTGCGGTCTGGCATTGACTCGTGGGGGCCTCGGCCAAACCATGAGAAAGTATCCAATGAGCGCGGCACACGAGTGGAGAAACCAAACCGTATCATTTCCCGGGAGGGTTTGAACGATGCAGAGATTCTAACTGTGTTCTTGCAAGATATCAGGTATGTAACTGAAAGCGGGTGGCGATTTTTCCTGACTCGATAAAGAGTTTCTATAATAACGGTGCCTGGAATTGCCTGATTTATATCAAATGATTTCAGCTTCATCATGGAGGAGGCGTTTTTCCAGAATGAAGTGGGTATTCGGAACGGGGCATAGTTTTGAACGCCAAGGTCGTTATCGATGGGGGCTCTCCAGAAATTGGGAACGAGCGGGGAATCGATGATTTTCCGGCCTTCCCACTCACTAGATTCTAGCAGTCCGGTAGTTCGATTGAAACTTACATGAAGATGGTTGTTGCGAATCAGGATGGAGTTATCTTCTTCTTCAACTTTAAAAGCAGCGCTGCGATTCCCGGAAGCAATATCTATTATGGACTCTGAATTTGAGCGAATGTTTCTGGAATCTGAAAGCAGCCACTGTTCCCATGCAAGCGCAGAATCAATGTCGGGACACGTGATTTCAGAATTTGTTATATACACTGTCAGGTGACGCAGGCAGTCTTTGGGGCGTGGAAAGGTTTCTGTTGGAAGGGAGAAGCGGCACAAATCTCCAGGTTTGAGATTGTCCAGGGGTATATTGCCTGATGCTGCGATTTTACCGTTATCCGTCACTTCCCAATAAAGAAGGAAGCCTGATAAAGTTTTGAAGGAATATTCATTGCTGATTCGAATCATTAATCCATTATTGCTGGAAAGGTCAAATGTTACTGGCTGATATAACTTCTTTACTTCAAAGGCGGCAGGATGCGGTGTGCGATCGGGAGCAAAAAGTCCATTTATACAGAACGCCCCATCATGCAGGGAATTATCGAAATCGCCACCATAAGCCCATGATGTTCCTGTTGGAAATTCCTTTAGAAGTCCCTGATCCACAAAATCCCATACGAAACCACCTGCGCATTGGGGATACATCTTGAAAGCCTCAGTATAATTTTTGAATTTTCCGAGGCTGTTTCCCATGGAATGGCCGACTTCACAGAACAGGAAGGGTTTGACCTGAAAGGAATCGGGCTTTACTATCGTACCGAAGGGATTCTTTTGCTCGCCAATACCTGCCCGAACTGATTTTTTGTTTCCGATTTTGTGAACATCAGAAAATGACGGGTACATCATACTGAATATATCAGCGACTTCCGTATGATGATCCCCTTCGTAATGAAACGGACGGGTATCATCGAGCTTTAACGCAGCTTCCTTCATCAAGGCAAAGTTTTTGCCAAATCCGGCTTCATTTCCAAGCGACCAGAGGATGATGCTGGGATGATTACGATCTCTGCGAACCATCTGCTCCATCCGGTCGACAACAGCACCGGTCCACTCAGGTCGGCTTCCGGGAATACGAGTGCGAACACCATGGGTTTCAAGATTGCACTCGTCCATGACATAGAGACCTTCTCGATCACACAGGTCATAGAAATAAGGATCATTGGGATAGTGTGATGTGCGAACAGCGTTGATATTGTACTGCTTCATCAACCTGATATCCTGGACCATTCTGTCTCGGCTGACAGCAAATCCATCTACAGGATCGATTTCATGCCTGTTGACACCTCTCAGCATGACAGATTTTCCATTTACAAGAAGACGGCCATTCTTTATCTTGACGTCACGAAAGCCTGTATCCTGAGAAACAACCTCAAGAACATGGTCTCTGGAATCTTTGAGAAGGAGTACAAGTGTATATAAATGGGGCGTTTCGGCTGTCCACTGGTACGGGTTTTTTACATGGATAGAAGACTTGTGCTCCAGGGAATCGTTGGCATGTAATTGACAAAGGTGTTCCTGGGCAACCACATTTTTATTCTGGTCAAACAGTAAACCGGAAAGATTAAATATTGAATCTTGCGCTGTCTGTTTACTGTCAAAAAAGGTTGAAATGTGGAGGACTGCGTCATTGTATCCGGCATCAAATTCTGTTCTTGTTACCAGATCTTTAATAAACAAATCAGGCCTGGCATGCAGAGAGACATCACGGAAAATACCTGAAAGCCACCACATATCCTGATCTTCCAGGTAAGTGCCGTCTGACCAGCGATAAACTTCTACAGCGAGTAGATTCTCGCCTTCATGAACAATATCCGTAATTTCAAAAGCAGCTGGAGTGCATGATCCCTGACTGTACCCAATCAGAGTTCCATTTACCCAGCAGTAGAAAGCTGATTTCACACCATCAAACCGTAGAAAGATACGTTGGTCTACCCAATCGTCAGGAAGCGTGAAGTGCCTGAGGTAGGAGCCCACAGGATTCTGCTCATGATCGATAGAGGGAATCATGTGTTTTCTGAGGGACGAAGGAAGGCGGGTATTGGTATAGATTGGAGTCCCATAACCGTGGAGTTCCCAGTTGGATGGCACTGGAATGGACTTCCAGTTGGAGGAATCATAGTCAAGTTTATAAAAATCAGTTGGCCTTATTGCTGGTCTTGGTGACCAGTTGAAACGCCAGTCGCCGGAAAGTGATACTCTTCGAGTAGATGATCCTGATAAAGCACTTTCAAGATCCGGGAAGGCAGAATAAATACTGCTTGCTGGCAAACGATTTTTCTTGAATACCTGCGGGTTTTCCCAATCCAGTTTATTCGATTTCATTTTAATACCTTCTGAAAAATTGATAATGGCTAGAATTTATAAGAATTAAGGTTTCCGTTCTAAAGTTGAAGGCATGCGTTTTTCCACATTTAACAGCTGCGGGAAAGGAAAATGAGGTTCCGTCTGATACCAGTATGCTGTACTGCTGTAATCGTTTGCCAGGTTGTTGGCATGGCCATGTTCAATGCTGAACCGGAGAGAACTTTCGAAATAAATCGGGTCTTCAATATGGAACCGGTAGAGAGAATTCTTGCCTCCCCAGGGCCATTCCGGAGTGCCGGAGTAAACTGTTATACCATGATATGGCGTGTAAAACTCCCTGGTTGGACAGTACGCTGTGTTGAAGTAATCTTCTGTTCCTGTTCCATGCAGCCTAGGCGGCCAGGGTTCCCCGTCGATCACAAACATATCGTCTCCCTCGCCATACCAGTCATTTTTTTGGCGATTGAAACAATCAATATCGATATGGCAGCCAACGTATTGGCCTTTGCCTCGGGCATCCAGAATAAGATAGTTGCTATTATCATCCAACGTTTGCCGGGACCATATTTCATCTCTTGCCTGTTGATTATCGAATATGTTTGGTGTATCTGGCCCCCAGCCTGCTGTAGATGGATCACGGCGCCACTGTGCGTGAAAGCGGCCGTAAGCATCTTCCAGCTCGGAATAGCTTTCATAATCGATGTAGTAATAAAAATTCAGGTCTGATGAAGTTTCATTTTCTATGGAAATAGATGCGCGTGATGAAAATGGCATCGGGAAGAAACAATTAAAACCTCGGCCGTCCGAAGGGCTCATGCATAAGGGGAGGGACCAGAAATCCTTAACGATTCCATGGCCGATACCAAAGAAATCACCTATCGGGACCTCAACACTGGGGAATTTGTCATTCTCACCATCCCACCACATCCGAAGAATAATCTTTCGGGAATATAGGGGATCCGGACTCGACATGGTCATCCAGATATGCTTGATACAACCAGCTTGTCTGATTTCTGCGAGCTGAGTCTCGACCCCCGGTGCAATTACGAGGAAATCGTTGTTCCCTCCCGATCTATCATAGCTGGAAATACGCTCTCTTCGAATGTTTGACCGCAAAACAGCGAGGTTAGAAAGTGAGCTATATCCTATCTGCATCTTTCCTCCGGAATCTCGATAAAGGTTCATAGCAAGAGTGAAGATAATTCGCAGGGTTTGTTATTTAAACGAACATCAGCCAGCGTCAAGTCTACTGGTAAAAGGCACGTCCGACAAGAAGTTACACAAGAATTAGAAGACTGTGCTGTCTATATTAAATTCTGCTTGTTTTTTTTCATAATCTTGAAAGAAAATACTTGTGAGTTCTTTGCATAAAGAAACTGTAAATAAGCTGCAAGGTATGAATTGAATGATCTGTGGCATACTTGAGTTGAAAATCAGGGTAGGTGCTTATGTCGATACAACCACATCGCGTCGTTATTGCAGATGATAACTCCCTTGTACTCGAGGGATTGAGTGCATTTCTTGAGAAAGACGGAATGCATGTAATCGGCTTTGCGCGTGATGGATTGGAAGCGGTAGAGGTAACGCGTGAGCTTAACCCGGATATTCTTCTGCTCGATATCAACATGCCGAAATGGAATGGTTTTCAAGCTTTGCAGGCGTTGAAAAAAAACGGCAGCAGTGTAAGAGTAATCATGCTGACAGCACATGATGATCCACAGTTGGTGAATCAGGCGCTGGAATTGGGTGCTGATGGTTTTGTATCAAAAGATGATGGACCATTTGGCCTGCGAGGTGCAATTAAAACAGCACTTGGAGGTCAATTCCTTTTCATAGGAAAGACAGCTTTTAATACAGCAATTAAGAAGAATAAATCAACGGACGAACTTCAATAAGAAAACAAGAACTTAGAAAAAGCCTCCAGAAGAGAGATTTTTTTCCTGGAGGCTTTTTACTATGGGGAAATCAAGCCGATTAACTGGCCGTCTACGAATGGAGTTAACGTGCCTGCCATTGTTAATTGATAAATATCCTGTGCACCACCAAGTGCACCCTGAAGAAGAAGAATTGAATCATCGAACCATAGACTATCAGTAAAATAGCCTGTGGGTGTAGAAGCAAGCACAGCTGGATCTTCGCCAGTGTTCATCCGTACGGCTACACCTCCGGATATTTGGTCAGATGCGTCTCGCTCTGCAAAACAGTACGCGATATGGCCGGGCAGTGGAGAAAATGATGCTCCGCCAGACTGCTGTTGGCCGGGAAGAATTGGGAAGACCGTTTCCGTACTTGCAACCAGATTGTACTCACGCATGCCGTCGGAAAGGGCGGAAGGATTACAGGTGCCCAAAGCGAGTGTGCCATCTTCGGATACGGTACTCCAACATGGTGATGAATAGCCCGCAGCCAGTGGAACAAGCTCGGTAATTGTCGCAGTAGAAAGCGTGTAATTCAGAAGAGTGGAATAGCCGAAGTATAAGAGATTTCCGATGCCGCTTATCTGCCAGGAGAATACGAGATTGTCATTGTCTGTCCATTGAATTGCTTCCAATACAAAATAATCTTCAATGTCATCATCAGGGGCCGATTGTTCAATGGTTACCATATTAGCCCCGTCAATATCAGCAACCTTCAAGAAGCTGTTAGCCCATTCAGCATATCCCCAGGCTATTTTGCTTCCATCAGGTGATACAGAAAAAGTGAGAGCTGCCATCGCTGGAGCAGAAGTAAATCCAAGGTCTTCCACTCCTGCAGGGGTAACCCTTTTGACCATACCGCCGATGCTGCTGCCGGCACTATCGACGTAGTAAATATCAGATCCGTTTATCTGATGCTGATTAGGTCGAGACCAATCAGCAAGGCCAGGCGCGCCTCTGCTTTCAACAAGCGTTCCGTCAAGTGCATAGACATGGAAAGAGCCGGATGAATAGGTGACAATGTTGTTTGAAACGGGGGACACTGTAGGCTCTTCTGTTGGCTCTTCAGGGGGTGAGGTTGTTTCAACTACAGGAGGAACCTCTTCAGAAGGAGGCATATCCGGTGTTCCATCAGGTGGCGGGTAGTTACAAGAGAGGACTGCTGCGATAAGACTGAGGGCCATTAAAAGATGGTATCTTTTAGTAATCATAACTCCTCCTGGAAGCTCTATTACAATACATCAATCCGCAATACATCATAATTATCTTCCGATTTCCGGTTAAAAACCAGCTGGTGTTCGTGCAATATGAAATGCTTTGTCTGGTTAATTTTGGGTATGCCCGCCCGAAAATGTCTTCATATCATGCCCTGAAGGATTCTGAAATACTCTAAGGTTGAATTCAGGAAGGATTGCAAGAAGGTGATCGAAAATATCGGACTGGATGCTCTCAAAATTTGCCCATTCCTGATCTGCGCTAAATGTATACAATTCTATAGGCAGCCCGTTGGGAGTTGGCGCAAGCTGGCGGACAAGAAGGGTCATTTCCTTGTTGATTTTTGGATGGTTTCTCAGATACTCGATAATATAGGCGCGAAGCGTTCCCAGATTTGTCAGGTGTCGGCCGTTAATCATGTCTTCAGGATCAAGATTCAGGGTTTGGTTATATTCCTGTATCTCTTTTCGTTTCATGTCGAGATAAGGTTTTAGAAGTCGAATTGAATTAAAACGGTCAAGGAGTTGCTGATCACAGAATAGAACACTGGTCATATCGATGTATAGAGCCCGCTTAATTCGACGCCCGCCTGATTCAGACATTCCGCGCCAATTCTTGAAAGAATCGGAAATTAGACTATAAGTTGGAATTGTTGTAATGGTTTTATCCCAGTTTTGGACCTTTACAGTGTTGACTGTGATATCAATAACATCTCCATCTGCATCGTATTCTGGCATTTCAATCCAGTCCCCGATTCGGACCATGTCATTCATAGCCATTTGGAGGCTGGCAATAAAACCGAGTAAAGTATCTTTAAAGACAAGAAGGATAACAGCGGACATTGCGCCAAGGCCAGTGAGAATACCCAGAGGAGATTGATTTAATAAGGAAGAAATTATTAATATGCCGGCAACAATAAAGAAAACAATTTTGGCGACCTGAATATAGCCCTTGATGGGGCGCTCTTTGGAGATTTCAAAAGTTTGATAGATAGAAACAGATGCATCCAGAAGAGAATTTATAAGAGCAAAGGACATAACAAGAGAATAGATGTAGGCAAGCTGCTGAAGCTGCTGTTTCCACTGAGGTATGAGGTACGCAGTAACTGCGATGAGAATACCGGGCAGTAAAGCTGCACCGCGTTTGAATACACGATGCTGAAGAAGAATATCATCCCATTTTGTTTCTGTTTGTGAAATCACTTTTGTGATCCATTTTTTCAGGATGAATTTTAGAATTCGGGTAAGGATCAGGCTGATAATAATCAAACCAAGAACGATTGTGAGGCTTGCAAGGAGATCAGCTGTACTTGTTGATATATTATTGTCAATGAACCATTGTTGGATAAGATCAAACATAAATAATCCTCCTGTGTTTGAATCAGAGTCTAATTCTACCTTATCAGACTGCCCGGAAAAGAAATACATACTTTGAAAGGGGAATTTGGTTCTTGTAGCTTAAGAAAGGGAATTCTATAATCGAAGTATGATGGACAAAGAATTTTATTCCAGGCTGAAGCCTCCACTTCCATCACAACACAGGCCACTTCTCTGGTTATGCATAGCCTCACTTCTTTTGATACAACCTGTAATCGTTACTGTTTATAGTTGGTCAATCGACGGTTTTAGAAGAGTGCCTATTCCTCATCAAT
>Ga0272442_10004684_pt1 | contig 18559 bp, 19 predicted proteins | sample SSMForm2O_FD_200262 | JGI IMG/M metagenome (GOLD analysis project Ga0272442, IMG submission 200262) | Marine sediment archaeal communities from Little Sippewissett salt marsh, Falmouth, MA, United States - SSM-Form-2O | ecosystem: Environmental > Aquatic > Marine > Wetlands > Sediment ... | reverse complement strand
CCGGTTCCCATACGACTATTCGCAATAATATCTTTCGAAACAACCGTATGGGACTATCAGGTGTAAGAGTAACAAATCTCACTATTCAAGATAATATGTTTGAAAACGATGGTATTGGATTTACCTGCTATGAAAATGATGGAAGACCTGAGTGTAAAAGGGAGTATTTTGTTCACACCATTGAAAACAACACCGTCAATGGGCAACCATTCCATTATTATTTACATCAACAAGATCAAGTTATTGAAAATAGGGAAATGGGGCAACTCCTTGTTGTCAACTGCACAAATGTGACACTCAAAAACATCACTATTTCCAACACTGATTGCGGTGTCACCTATGCATTTTGCACTCAATGTACAACAGAGTATTGTACTATTGTCAATAATAGTATAGGAATCTGGACGTTACACTCAAACAAGAACATCTTCCAATTCAATAATATCTCACATGACTATGATCGAGCAGTAGTCATTGATTATCATTCAAGCTACAACAGATTTCGATCTAACCATGTAGCGTCTAGCTTTTGCGGTGTCGAGATTGAATGGTGGTCCAATGCAAATCTTATTACAAAAAACAATTTCATCAACAATAACGTCAGTGGCTATGAACATCAATCACTGTTCAGTATGTGGTTTCGAAATTACTATGATCATTGGAGAGGACTAACAAATCCTCTGTTCTTCTTTTTTCCACAACGAATCTATGGCATGCCAATAGAAGAAATACCAACATATGTACGAGTGGTAAGCTATGATTTCTTCCCAGCCAAACAACCATATGACATAGAAATGCACTGGGTGTAGGTCGTAAGCCTTGTTCTGTTTTAACGGCATTCATCTAAGCGCCCTACCTTCGAGCAGTCTGAATAACTGATCCCGACATTTGGGCTTGCTCCAGGAATAGATTAGCCGTTTCATCAACTCCTATGGAGACCTCATCACCACGTGAATCATCGCATAATCCATAGACTGTGTCGTTTCTGCGCCTCTATAAGGACTCTCGCCCTTCCCACTTGCGTAGGTTCCCGATTCAGAACGAGCAAGGACTTTCCTCAGCAACCACAAAGGGTCACCGTCAGCCGTTCACCTACACCCAAGGACAAACACTAGACACTTTTTCAAAGCATATAAAGATTACGGCTTTCACAGTACATCCGAAGGCAAAAAAGTCAAAAAAACAATAACAACTCATATTTCAATCAAGATATGCCCGAATAGCAATGGAGAATTCTTCTTGTGAAGGTTTCCACTCTTTCTTTTTAGGAGGAAACAGTGCATCATATTTCTCAGCTTCTTTTGCATCAATTTCATAAGCTGAACTATAATAATACTTCCACGTTCTGCCTTCAAATACTCCTTTTTCAAGTTCAAGTACTAAGAGGCCAAGTGGATATCGCCCTTGAGGATTACTGATATTGTAGTCTTTACCATTCTTAAAACCATGTTTACAATAGTTCTTAGGATTCCCATAGATGATTATTGCTTTTGATTTATTTTTTACTGCAATCTCTTTAGTATAATTAATGAGAGCAGTACCAACTCCTTTTCGTTGATACTGTGGCAACACACAGAGTGGACCAAAGGTTATCGTTTCAATTTTCTGTTGATCCTCACTAATGACATATGATTTTGTATACATGATATTGCCAATAATTTTATTATCAAGCTCTGCAACAAAGCTTAACTCTTTGATAAAATCTGGATGATTTCTTAAAATATGAGTAGTATAGTGTTCATCACATCCTGGAAAATAGAGATTATAAAAGGCGTCTCTTGTGATTTCTTCCACTAGACGATACTCAGTTTCTTTTTCTTTACGAATGATAATATTCATACTCTTTGTCAACTCCAATCATCTTTAAAAATGTATTCAACAGAAAAATCATACTACCCTTAAAAAAAGTAATTACTTCATTTTAACCAGTAGCTCTATAGTATTGCCGAATATAAAAAAAATAAATATCAAATAGGTTATAAGATTCCTTTGTATCCTTCATGAAGAGGACAACCAACACAACGATCCTTGGTAAACAATTCACAATTCGGACAATCTGTTTTAAAATCACATTGCATCTTCTTTTTTTCTTCATCTGAATAAAACCGAATTGGTTGATACATCGAAGATGAATTTGCTATAGGTATCACTGTATATTTTGTAATATCCGTGAAATTAAAGGAAAAACATTGCTCTATCATCGATTCCATAGTGTCAGTATCTTCAGCGACAGCCATCATAATAAAATTATATTCACCATAAGTATCATAATAATTAATGATCTTAGGACAATTTTTTACATGGTTAATGACTTTGCTTTTGAATCGTGCTTCAATACAAATAAGAAATAATCGAAGACCAAGTTTCTCAATATCTATTGTACACGTCACCTTTATAAGATCTCGTTTCAACCGTTTCAATCGTGACCGAACAGCAGTATGAGATAAACCCAATTGCCGTCCAATGCTTGTGATTCCTTTCTCCCAGTTATCATTAATGTGAGTGATAATTTCCTTGTCAATAGCATCAGGCTGTTTCATGAAAAAAGTTATACAAAATGCATATATAAACATTACAGATTGAAATAGCAACTTTATATATTTTCGTTCCAAATGGACGAAAATGTCATTATTATACTTAAATAAAAAATAAATATTTCATTTTGAAAATATCTTTTAAAAGAATCTATTGTAATTGAATAAAAAAAACAAAAGTAATATATAGCAATTAGCCAAGAATTCAACAGGAGTAATACATAAAAAATATTAAATATGCAATGAGAACTACAACGTTTCTAATCGTATTATGGGGAGAACATATCAAAGTAATAGAACAAATGGAGGAATACAAATGGAAGGAAAAATCGATCAAACACTTGATTGTAAAGGGCTCTCATGCCCCATGCCAATTATGAAATTGGCAAAAACAATGAAGCAAATGGAAAAAGGGCAAATCCTGGAATTATTAGCAACAGATCCCGGTTCTAAACCAGATGTCCCAGCATGGTGTACCAAAACAGGACATGAGCTCCTAGAAACTGGTGAAGACGCAGGCGTCTATAAATATTACATTCGATGTACTAAATAAATAATATCTATCACTAATCTAACAATATATGGGGAGAGGTAAATGTCAGATCAATCTAAGAAAGAAGAAAAAGGAATTTTTAAAGAATTATATGATACATTTTTTGCAAAATCATGGGAAATGTGGATTGGCAGTATACTCCTAGCCGTGCTAAGTATCTGTCTCTTCATGATCATATCACCATGGGGCTCAAGTGGAGGCTTACTCAATTGGGGTCAAAACTTCTTTTCTACCTTAGGATTATCATTAGAGAATTCAGCTCCAATAACAGCATTTCTTGAATATCGATACGCACTGCTTTCACTCACCATGCTCCTCGGAGCACTTGGTGCTGCCCTCTTGGGAAAAGAATTTGCCATACGCATAGCACCAGCAGGCGAACTTGTCAAAGGTCTTTTTGGAGGTATTCTCATGGGCATCGGGTGCATTCTTGGAATGGGCTGCACCATTGGAAATTTCTTCAGTGGATGGCCAGCGTTATCAGCAGGAGCAATCCTCTTTGTATTAGGCCTGTTCATTGGCGTCTTTATCGCAGTTAAATACTTACTTTGGGAAATGGAGAAACACCCAAAAATAAGCTCAGGAAAATCAGCAACATTTCTACAAGCAAAAACCAAAGGAATGTCATTACAACCTCTTGCAGGACTGATTGTTGTCATCATAGGAGCAATCATTGCTTTTACCCTGACAGATAATATTCTCTTTGGATTTGCACTGATTGGATTGTTTATTGGGATTATCCTGCAACGATCTCGCTGGTGTATCGTTCGTGCATTACGTGAACCATTTCTCACTGGTGATGCAGAACCTGCAATGGCAATCATCGCAGGACTCACTGTAGGATTACTTGGGTTTACGTTGATAAAAATCCTTGGACTCGGGAGTGAAATGAGCATGGTTGGATCCAATTTTTGGATTCCAGCAATCATTGGCGGTAGCATCTTTGGCTTTGGCATGACCATTGCAGGTGGATGCACTGTTGGTTCAACATGGAGAGCTGGTGAAGGTCATGTTAAATTATGGTTAGCCCTCATCGGCATTGTCATTACTGCACCATTAACAGCTGAATACATTCAACCAGCGTTCATGAGTATCCTACCAGAAAGTGTAAAACAAGCTGTATTCCTGCCTGATTATTTCACCTACTTTGGCGCAATCATCATCATGCTCTTGATACTTCTCTTGTGGTACGTCTTCGTGAAATGGAATGAACGCACTGGGAAACTATCAGCAATGTAAGGAGGAAAAAAAATGACAAATACGATTGATAAAGGATTAGCATTCCTCTGTGTGGTACTATTCATTTTTTCTCTTGTGTTCTTCTCTGTCATCAAAGGCACAGAAGAAATTGTCACTGAAGAACTCAGTGCAACACGAGACTACACACAAGCTATCGCGCAGAATATAAAAGCAGATGCTCTCTATGAGTTACTTAATGATAATGATTCCACCAATGACCCTTTTATTTTGAGTATACGATCTTCTACACATTATGTATTAGGACACATACCTGGAGCAGTCAACATACCATTGAATACCCTCTTTTCTGAAGAAAATCTCGCACGATTACCAACAGATCGTCAGATCGTTGTCTATTGTTACACAGGCCATACAGCTAGTCAAGCAACAGCACTACTCAATGTCAATGGATATAATGCTGTCTGTCTCACCTGGGGGATGTGCTCCTGGACCAATGATACAACGGTTACTGCAGGAAAATGCTATGATATGACAACCGCAGCTCATGATTATCCAGTTTCAACAGGTTCTGAACCTGGTGATGTAGCAACCATTGTTGGAAACATCATTCTACCTAAAATTGTACCACTATCCATTGTTGGTTGTGGAGGGGATACAGAACCATCTAATGAACCAGTGGTTATTGCACCTTCATCTGGATCAGATTCACTGCGAGAAAGTACATATCTCTCATTGAATCAAGGGAAACCTGCTGTTGTCAAAGCAGCAGATCTCTACACGACATTAACAGATGGAGATACCTCAAATGATCCATTCATATTAAGTGTGAGAAAAGCAGAGGATTACTCCACGAGTCATATCCCTGGAGCAGTCAACATTGGCATGACCGAGTTGTTCTCAAAAGAAAGTTTAGAACAATTACCTGATGATGATCAACAAATAGTGGTCGTCTGTTACACAGGTCATACCGCAAGCCAAGCAACAGCACTACTCAATCTCAATGGATACAATGCTACCGCACTCATGTGGGGTATGTGCTCCTGGTCAACAGATGCTGATGTAACCGCTGGCAAATGTTTCAACGCAACAACCCATGCTCATGACTACTCATTTACCACAGGCATGTGGGATGAAGAACTACGAGAAACACTCTATGATTCTGTCAACCAGGGAAAACCTGTTGCAGTCACCGCAGAATCAGTCTACACCCGACTCACTGATAATGATACCACCAATGACCCATTCATACTCAGCATACGAAAAGCAGCTGATTATGAAGCAGGACATATCCCAGGTGCAATCAATATTGGTCTTACAAGCCTCTTTACTGAAGAAAACCTGGCAAAACTACCTTATGATCAACAAATCGTAGTTGTCTGTTACACAGGGCACTCCGCAAGTCAGGCTACTGCTTTGTTAAATGCTCTTGGTTATAATGCAACAGCATTGAAATGGGGTATGTGCTCCTGGTCAACAGATACTACTGTGACAGCAGGGAAATGTTACGAGCAAGCAACAGCAGCAAGTGACTATCCCTTTACAACTGGATCAGAACCAGGTGACATGCCAGAGTAGCTACATTATGAGCACTAGTTGATACAGAATGGAGAGAAATCATGCAATAGATGCCTTCCGAGGCTGCGCTATCATTGGCATGATTTTCTTCACTCTCCTCCTCCGCCTCAGCAGTGATCTCCCTGATCTCTTACGTCATAATGTTTGGGGCACCGTCCATATAGGAGACTTTGTGCTCCCTATGTTTCTTTTTGTAAGTGGTATATCGCTTGCGTATTACCTTGAGAAACGAAAAGACATCAGTAGACAAGTCTTCCTCAAAGAGGTCACAAAACGATTTGGTACCCTAGCCCTTATTGGGCTTTCCTTATCCTTTTTTTCAGCTTCTGGGTTTTTACACATGGACGAGGTAATGCTCAATGCACTTCTCTTTCTTCTTTGTGTCATCCTTGCTCGGTTTGATTGGAAAATACTTTTAGGACTTATATGCGCAATCAATGTCTCATACCTCGGCTTAGTCTATTTTAATTTAGATGACATATTTATTGGCTACTATCTAGGAGGCTACCCAGCAGCACTCTACTATCTGCCGATTATGATTACAGGTCTTATTCTTGGAAAACAAGTAATGACTCAAGGACTCTGGAATAAACGAAATACAATAACAATGGGGATAATCGCAATATTATTTCTTGTTTTCTTGTTTATTACTCCTCTTAATAAAATGACGGCAACTCCTTCATTTATCCTGCTATCTATTCTTGTGTCCTATCTACTATATGTGATCATTGAGTGGATAACCCGAGAGGTAACAACCTTTGGACAAATAGAAAACCTTGGGAAAAAACCATTGCGATACTGGATTATGACGTATGTTTTCATACTCATTCCGTTATGGTTTTATGTTGAATACACAGCCCAAGAACTACCTCTTAACATCTTTTGGCCATTTGCTATTCTCATCAGCGGTGGATTCCTGATTCTACTTTGGTTTCTCACCTATGTTTCTGAATATATACATGTTTCAAATTGAAACTTCAAGGTATTTCATCTTATTTCAAAGGAGTAAAAAACCATAATCATTATATACATAACCACTATTGCCTCAAGGGGGGTTAAATTATGAGTAAAGTGGCTATGGTATGTAACGGGACAGAACCAAAAAACCTGTATCCCGCGTTTATTTTAGGCTCAAGTGCAATAGCATCAGGTGATGATCTTATTATCTTTTTCACCCCAGGTGCAGCTCCAGCGCTAAAGAAAGGCGTGCTTGAAAAAATAACAGCAAAAGGAATGCCTGACATGGCAGATCTTTTAGAGGGCATTGAAGCACTTGGAGCTCGATTGATGCTATGTGAATTAGCCTTTGAAGCAAAAGATATGAAAAAAGAAGAAATTCGAGACGGAGTAGAAGTTGTCGGAGCAACCACTTTCATGTCAGAAATAAGTGATGCTCAGGTAACCTTTTCGTTCTAAAAGGAGGTAAAGAAATATGGGAACTGTTACTCTCGACACCTTAGGCCTGAAATGTCCACAACCAATCTTAAAAGTAGCAGCCAAGTCAAAAGAACTTCAACCAGGAGATATGCTTGAAGTCCTTGCTGATTGTCATTCATTTCCAAATGACATCAAAGCTTGGTGCACAAGAATGAATAAAACACTTCTGGTATGCGCCGATGAAGGCGGTGGCAAGTTCAAGGCCCAGATTCAATTCTAACGAGGATATAAACTCCGTGGGTGTGAACATGGTGGAAAAATTTGAACCACGGATAGTCGGTTTCTTATGCAATTGGTGTTCCTATGCTGGAGCAGATCTTGCGGGAACAAGTAAATTACAGATACCAAGTTCGTTGACCCCAATTCGGGTAATGTGCACAAGTAGAATCGACCCCGTTTTAGTTTTAACAGCTTTTCTCAGGGGAGCTGATGGTGTATTAATTGCTGGATGTCACCCTGGTGATTGTCATTATGATGAAGGGAACTATTACGCCAGGCGACGCTTTGCTATCGTAAAAAAAGTGGTAGAAGGCCTGGGTTTAGAAAAAGATCGACTGCGTCTTTCCTGGGTATCTGCCTCAGAGGGACAACGATTTGCAGATGTGGTCAAGGAATTCAATGAAACCATTACAAAATTAGGACCAAACCCTATGAAAAAAGAAGCATCACTGTAAATAGAAGATGAACCTATGAACAAGAAAGAGCCTTTTTCAGATATTCTTGTTGTTGGAGCAGGAATAGCTGGTATTCAAGCAAGTCTCATGCTTTCAAAAGCAAAGAAAAACGTGCATTTGATTGAAAAAACATCATACACTGGTGGAGCATCGATAAAATATGAAGAAGTTTTTTCGAATATGGAATGTTCCACCTGTATGTTAGCACCTATACAACAACAACTCCTTCAAGATAAAAATATCACCCTACACACCTTATCAACAATCAAAGGAGTCAAAGGATCACAGGGGAACTATATTGTCACCATTGAGAAAAAAGCTCGCTATGTAGACATGGTTAACTGCATTGGATGTAACGCATGCTTTGATCCTTGTCCAGTCTCAGTAAAAAATGAATTCGAAGAAGGATTGAATGAGCGGAAAGCCATCTTTGTACCTTGTGCTGGTGCGTTACCAAATGTTCCCATGATTGATACAGAACATTGTCTTCGTTTCAAAAATAAAAAATGTACCGCATGTCAAGAGGCATGCATGTTTGAAGCAATCGATTACAATCAGAAAGACGAAACCTTTGATATCAAAGTAGGAGCAATCATTGTTGCAACTGGTTTTTCCCTGTTTGATACTCAGAAAACACCACATTATGGGTATGGTACTCTTGATGATGTATATACCGCATTAGAATTTGAACGACTGTATGCATCTAATGGACCAACAGAGGGAACCATTCAATTAAAAAAAGGGGATAGTCCAAAATCTGCAGCTATTATTCATTGTGTTGGAAGAAAAGAACAAGGATATTGTTCATCAGTCTGCTGTTTGTATTCATTAAAATTCACTCATTATCTTACCTCTAAACTCCCCGATATCAAAATCTATAACTTATATTCTGATCTCTGCATCCCTGGGAAATCGCATCAGAAATTCTATGAGAAAATGAAAGATGCGGGTACAACACTTCTTCGAGCTGATGCAATAAAAGTAGAGAAGAAGGGAAAAAGCATGGAGATCACCTATACAGATGAAAACAACAAGAAAACCAGTATCACCGTGGATATGGTAATCCTAGCCCCTGCACTGCTTCCACACCCTGATACAATGGGGTTAGCAAAGACGCTTGACATAGCTGTTGATGATCATGAGTTTTTCAAAGAAAACGATACCACCTCTTCATGCGTTAGCTCATCAAAACCTGGGATTTATATCGTAGGATGTGCACAAGGACCAAAGAACATCCAAGACTCTGTGACCCAGGCAAGTGCAGCAGTTGGAAAAATACTTTCATCATCCTGACAAGGCGGAAATTAATATGAAAATTGGCGTGTATATATGTGAATGCGGTCCCAATATTGCTGAAAAAGTAGATATTGATGAAGTTATCAAAGCGGTGAAACCTCTTGATAACGTTGCCGTGGTGGAACGATTTAAACTACTGTGCTCTCAAGATGGAAAACAGTTTCTTGCTGATCAAATCAAGAAACATGAGTTAACCCATCTTGTCGTTGCAGCATGTTCCCCACGAGAACATCAGCAAACCTTTATGGATGTGTGCGAGCAGGAAGGATTGAACCCATATTTATTTCAACTTGCCAACATCCGTGAGCAATGCGCTTGGATTACTGATGATAAAAAAGAGGCGACAAAAAAAGCAATACGATTAACCAAAGCTGCTGTCGCACGAGTTCAATATCATACACCACTTGAAAAACAACAAATTGAGAGTAACCCAGATGTCTTAGTGATCGGAGGAGGCATAGCAGGGATCCAGGCTAGTCTTCAACTTGCTGGGCCAGAGAGAACCATTCATCTGGTAGAAAAAACCTCATCGCTTGGTGGATTAAGTCAATATTATGAAAAAACCTTCCCTGACATGAAGCCATGTGCATCGTTTATAAAGGGTTTAATCGAGACCGTGAAAAACAATCCTCATATTAACGTGTATACAAATACTGAAATTGAGGAGATCCTTGGTTTCTTTGGAAATTTTGAAATAACAGTCAAACAAACAACAACACCAGAGGCAACCGCAGCGTTTGAAGTAGGCGCTGTAGTAGTTGCAACAGGTGCTACTCCTTTTAACCCTGAACATATTTCAAAGTATGGCTATCAGAAAATCGAGAATGTGATTACTGCACTCGATTTTGAACAAATGAATCTCTCTGGGAAGATAACACTTAAGAATGGGAAACCACCAAAATCTGTAGCTATCATTCATTGCGTTGGACGAGAAGAAAAAGGATATTGCTCACAAATTTGTTGTATGTACTCTATCAAATTTATTCGTTATTTACAAAAAAAGGTGCCTTCAACTAAGATAACCAACTTCTATACTGATTTGTGCATCCCTGGGAAATCACAACAACACTTTTATGAACAATCCCTGGGAAATCATGTTGATTTTATTCGTATGAGTGATCTTCAAATCACTAAACAATCCGACAAGATACAAATCACTTATTCCAATGAAAAAGATGCATCAAAGAAACTCTCCGTTGATATGGTGATTCTCTCACCGGTTCTTGAACCAACACAAGGTTTATCCAGCATCATTGAATCAACGCGTATCTCCCAAGGCGAGAAGGGATTCCTTACTGAGGAACATGAAAAAATTGCACCTGTTTCTACGTCCACAGAAGGTGTCTTTATTGCAGGGTGTTCTCATGGCCCTAAAAGTATTGAAGAAACCATGAGCCAAGCAGAAGCAGTTACGGGTCATATCTTAACATCGCTTATCCCTGGTCAAAAAATTGAACCAGAAGTTAAGGTTTCTCATATCTCTGAATCATTCTGCATTGGCTGTAAAACCTGTTTGAATGTCTGTTGTTACGGTGCTATCACCTTTGATGATTTAAAAAAGGTATCTGTTGTTAATGAAGTGATCTGCAGAGGATGTGGTAATTGTGTTGCAGCCTGTCCCTCTGGTGCGATCACCTTGAAGCATTTTACCCATAATCAAGTCTATCATGAAGTAAAGGAGGCGGTACAATAAGCACAGCAGCAAAGGATGAATCCTTTGGAGTATTATCAGTGAAAAAATCAATACGAGAGACTATTAAAGATTTCTTAATGAAAGCAATGGAAAAAGGTGTCTTTGATGCAGTGTTGATACCTATGAAAGTCCCTGCTGGTGACTCCTATGTATATGTACTCATTAAAGACAAAGCACTTGTAAAGGATGCCGATCCGCTTCCGCCTGTTATGTCTGTACAAGGGGGAAAAGCAGTCTCAAGTGTCACCCGGTTAGGGAAAGGGAATCTGAAGATTGCTGCTGTTATGCGGCCATGCGAAGTGAGAGCAACGAATGAATTAGAAAAAAATGAACAAGTGAACCCTGAAAACATCACCCTAATAAGTATTGATTGTCCAGGGGTTCTCCCCTTACACGACTTTACATCAAACCCCGAAGAAGGGCTTGCTGTCTTTGAACAAGCTGAAAAAAAACATGATGACACAAAAATGAGACCAGTCTGCCAGATCTGTGATAACTCTAGTCTAATCGCTGGTGATCTTCACATAGGCACACTTGGGGCCGCAAAAGACTCAGTGTTTCTGATAGCACACAGTCATAAAGGACAAGAGGTCTTGCAGACGTTACAGCTTTCCTCCAAAGGGAGTCTTGCATCATGGAAAAAACAAGTCCAGGAGAAAGTAGAGAACAAGAAGAAACAACGAAGCATGACACATAAGCAGCTAAAAAAACAAATTGGTGGACTTGAAAATCTTATTGACACATTTAGTCGATGTTTAAATTGTCATAACTGTATGAGAGCATGTCCTGTCTGCTTCTGCCGGCTGTGTTATTTTGACTCAGAGAAAGTCAAGAATGTTCGAGAAGATTATATGCAACAAGCCCAGGAGAAAGGAACTCTCCGTTTTCCACCTGATACAACATTATTTCATATAGGAAGAATGACGCATATGAGTGTGTCTTGTGTCAGCTGTGGAGCCTGTGAGGATGCATGCCCTGTTTCCTTACCAGTTGCTCAGGTGTTTAGTATGATCGCTGATGAAACACAGGGGTTATTTGAGTATCTAGCAGGGAGAAATCGAGAGGAACCGCTTCCCATGAAAACCTTCAAAGAAGACGAACTGCATGAGATGGAGGATGCACATGACTAAAGCTCTTGTAAGAAAAACAAGTACAGAACAGGGTCTTCTCACTTTTTTACAGGATCTTTTAAAAAACAAAGTAGTCTCTGGTGTTTTTTCCTTGAAGGTCATCAACAAAGACGGTGATATTGCTTATGCTCTGATCACCAATCCCGATGATCTCAAAGACGCACGCCCGTTTTATCCTCTTATGCCAGAGAATGCTGGCCTTCATCTTTCACGTTTCACGTTAAAAGGAACCGCAAAGCAACCAGTTCTAGCAGTTGTGAAACCCTGTGAACTCAGAGGATTTGTGGAATTGATTAAAAGAGAACAAGGAAACCTTGATAAATTGATAACGATAAGTGCAACCTGCGGCGGTGTATTCCCCATTAAAATGGCCGTCTCCAAAGACCATGAGAAACACTTGTCAAAGTATTGGGAGAGTGTGAAAAAAGGAGAGATTCATCCGGAGATACGATCCGTCTGTAAAGCCTGTGAAAACTTTGAACCCTACACTGCTGATATCACTGTTGATCTACTGGGTAATTCAAAGAGTGATGCACAACTATGTATGTATTTCAACACAAACAAAGGAAAAGAACTTGCGACTGCTCTGAAGACCACACTTGTTGAGAAGGACAGTGATAAAAAAACACTTGATGCAATCCGGAAGAAAAGAACCGCTGAAAAACAACGATTATTTGCTGATATTCAGAAGCAGTTGAATGGTATCGATGGGTTAGTCAACATCTTTGGACGATGCATTGGATGCCATGGATGCAGCAAGGTCTGCCCTATTTGTTATTGCCGGCTCTGTGAATTTGAATCCCCTGAAGCTGAATATAACCCCGCTCATTTTGAATCAGAGTTCAAAAAGAAAGGAGCTATGAAAGTACCACCAGGGACTCTCTATTACCAACTCGGGCGATTATCACATATAGGAATCTCTTGCGTCGCCTGTGGTCAATGTGAAGATGTCTGCCCTGTTGATATCCCTGTAGCTATGATCTTTAAATATGTAGGGGAATCAATTCAAACCATGTTTGAATATGTCCCTGGGAAAAATAGAGATGAAAAAATACCTCTTATTACCTTTAACAAAGAGGAATTCGCTGAGATTGAAGAATAGGATGATCATATGACAAAAAAGGAAGAGTTTACCCCAAGAATACTTGCGTTTCTCTGCAATTGGTGTTCCTATGCTGGAGCAGATCTTGCAGGAACAAGCAGACTCAAATATCCAACATCAATTTTACCGATTCGAGTGATGTGCTCTAGCAGAGTCGATCCTCTCTTTTTAATCAGAGGATATCTTGAAGGTGCAGATGGTGTCCTAGTCGCTGGATGCCACCCAGGTGACTGTCATTACCAAGAGGGTAACTACTATGCCAGGCGACGCTTTGCTATGTTAAAAAATATTTTCGAAAGCCTTGGATTAGAAAAAGAACGACTTCGTCTCTCCTGGGTATCTGCCTCAGAGGGACAAAAATATGCAAAGGTTACCACTGATTTTACCAATGTGATCAAGGATATAGGGGAAAACCCAGCGAAAAGTAAGATATTCTTATAAACACAAGGGTCAACGATTATTGTCTCTGCTTGATTTCATACAAATACCCAGCAGGATCGCGAATAAACATCAAGTTCTTCTCACCTTTAGCAACCTGTAGTATTGTGAGCTTTTGATGGTGACATCGATGGAATAACTCTTTAGTATTCTCAACGATCAAGCAGATATGCTCATAGGATGATGGTTTTTGTCGTGATGTAAGAAACACCTCAACATAGAGCTGATCATCAGCAAAGACAACCACGTCAACATCATGATTAAGAGAAAATATATTATGAGAGAGCTCTGCGGATAATGTAAAAGATTTTACTTCTTCAAGACCAAGTATTTCTTTGAAAAAAATGCGAGCATCCTCAATTTTTGAGTATTCAAGAGCGATATGATGAAGCTTTGATGTCATGAGAGTAGCCACCAGTTGAATTGGGTATAGAGAATGAAGTGAAAAAAGATTGTGGAAACCTTGAAAACAATTAGGATGATATCAAAATGAAATGAATCAGCAACCCTGGTTTCAAGACAGTATCATCTACCAAGTCTTCCTTGATCGATTCGCAGGATTCACAACAACTCAACACTGGCAACAACCTCAATTCATCGGAGGGACAATAAACGGAGTCATTGATAAACTCCCCTACCTCAAAGAATTAGGCATTACAACACTCTGGATCTCACCTTTTTATAAAACATCAGCATATCATGGATATCATATCACTGATTTCTTCAAGGTTGATCCTCATTTTGGCACATTAAAGGACTTACAATCACTTATTACTCTTGCTCATAAAAACAAAATGCATATTCTTGCAGATTTTGTCCCAAATCATTGTTCCAACCAACATCCATTTTTTAAAGAAGCTCAAGAAGACTCACAGAGTCCTTATCAAGAATGGTTTCTTTTTCCGGATTGGCCTGATGAATACCAGTGTTTTTTACGTGTTAAAGAACTCCCTAAATTCAATCTTCAACATCCACCAGCCCGTCAACATATTGTCGATGCTGCAAAATATTGGTTACAACAAGGTTTCGATGGCTATCGTCTTGATCACGTCATCGGACCAACACATGATTTTTGGGAGTACTTTGTAACCAATATCAAACAAGAATTTCCTCATGTTGTTCTCATTGGGGAAGCATGGATGATGGGGATCTCCTGGGAGGAATTACGTACCATTCATGTTAAAGGAAAACGATGGAAATGGTTCCGACAATCAGCTGCTTCAGATTCACTTCTTAAAGCCTACGTTGATCAACTCGATGGAGTCCTTGATTTTCGCTTTCAAGAATTAATCAAGCAACATATCGCTGATAATACGTACTCCAAAGCCATGTTCAATCGTCTTCTCAAAAATCATTACAATAAATTTCCAGATCATTATTTTCTCCCTTCGTTTCTAGATAATCATGACATGGATAGATTTCTCTTTTCATGTGGTAATATAAAAGAAAAACTCAAACAAGCAGCAACAATTCAATTTGATCAACCACAACCACCAATCATATACTATGGAACAGAGTCAGGGATACCTCAACAGCAATCCCTGTGGTCACAATCATCAAATGGAGATATTCATGCACGGCAACCAATGAATTGGGATTCTCTAGATACTCACCTTGTTGGCTTTTATCAACAACTAATCAAAAAACGACAGCAAAAGATTGGTTAATAAAATGTAGAACTTGATTCTTTTTCATCAATCATGAGAGAATCCTGGAAGATACGTGTTTTTAGATTTGTTGTGTACCCTTCAGGTATGATTAATCGGAAGCGATATTGCTGAGCAGAATTTGGGGGGACATCATCAAGAGCTATCTGTTGCTCTTGTAACCATTGAGAAGATCCTACAGGGATAAAACCAGCATGCATCCGTAGATTTGAATCTGTTGATCCACCAAGGTTTTTCACAATCACAGTGATCTTTACATAATCATCATCTTTTTCCATGCTATAGGAGACAGCTTGTTTCCATGAATGAGTAATAATTGGATGATTATCAACAGGGTAGACGGTGATGTTTGTCTCATCTTGATATTCATCTGGGATCTTACCGACAATCCAATTCGGTCGAGTAGCCTCCAGGAAATAATATCCATCAATATACGGTTCAAAGCCTGATGGATCCTCAAGAATGACACCAACAGCCATATGCTTAGGAAGACGAATTAGAGAGACATTATAGGATGCGAGATCTAACAAAGCAGCAGTGAGAATAGCTTTATCCTCACAATCACCCTCCTTATCTTCTATTAATTCCAGAGGAAATTTAGGATATTCACAGAGTTCATCACCATCCTCATCTTCCTTATATTGAAATTGCTGGACAAACGCTGAAAGACCATTAATACGACTCTGCTCCTCGTCGCCAATGGAATCACCAATTGTGGAAAGAATCACATCTTTTACCATAGTGAGATACAGGTCATCATAAGGATCAGTAAGATAGACTGTGTAATCTTCAAGAATAGGACGCTCCTGATCTTGATAATAAGATGTTAACCATGATAGCTCTGGAAACGCTGCTGTATATTTCCCTGATGATCGCCAGGTGATATAATCAAAAGCAATATTTTCAACAGGCGTCTCTTGATATTCTTCACTGACAAGAACCCGATTATTTCTATCATATAATGTTATCTGAATCTGTTGTTCCGTGAATGGAAATGATGGAAGATAACAAGCAGTATGAATTTCCTTGCTATTACCAGGTTGAATAACTGTTGGTAACACCAAAGACGTCTGTGTAACTGTTTCAGTACTAATTTTCATGGTATCAATATATAATGGATGTGATCCAGCATTGTAAACAAAAGAAGAGACGCTTATTAATGAAAAAAGCGATGCATCTTCCCCCTGATTAAACCAAAAAAATTCACTGCTTTGCATGATTATTTGTGGAGTAGTGAGAGTAAATGTCTGCTCAAATACAACATTTTCTAAAGCATTTTTACATTGAAACGTATAGGTTCCAGGATCTGGCATCGATCGATAATCAACAAGTGGTATGCTGATTGTGTGATGATGCGGATTAAACACCTCTTCAAGTAATTGTTCATTGGAGGGATTGAAGAGAAACGCAGTGATTTGATGTGAGGTATTAAAATCAAGGGAAAGACTGCAAAAACCTTCATCATCAATAACAGATAATGAATTAATGGTTATTTTCATAGGACTGAACCAGGTACAGCCTGTAAAAAACGTTGCTACAAGAAAAAATAGAATTAGGATGGAAAGCCCTTGTTGTTTTAACATAAAGCTTTGAGTTTGGTTTCGATGACTGTTCCGAGTCGTTTCATCCCCTCTTGTATTTGTTCTGTACTAGAATAGGAAAAATTCAAACGCATACTACGACCACCGCCACCATCAACATGAAAAGCTTTTCCATGAACATAGGCAACTTTTTGTTTCAAGCCTTCTAAAAACATGATCTCTGTATCGATACCTTCTGGGAGGGTCACCCAAGCAAACATGCCACCTTGTGGTTTATTACATTTATATCCCTCTGGGAAATAGGAATGCATCGCCTCCATCATACAATCTCGTTTTGGTTCATATAACTCACAAATCTTCATAATATGTAAGTCAAGTGATCCATTGCGAATAAACTCATCAGCGATATATTGAGTAAAGGTATTTGTACATAAATCAAGAGCCTGTTTACAGATAATCATCTTTCGTGTTAACTCAGGGCTTGCTATTGTCCAAGCGAGTCGAAATCCTGGAGAAAGAATCTTAGAAAATGTAGACATATAGATGACATGCCCTTCATCATCAAATGCTTTGATAGGTTTAATTGGTGACATATCATAGCGCAATTTCCCATAGGGATCATCTTCAACGATGACAAGATCATAGTTACAAGCAAGATCAATGAGTTGTTTCCGACGCGATTCAGGCATGACAACGCCGGCTGGGTTTTGAAACGTTGGAACAACATAAATAAATTTAGGAATGATATCATCAGCAAGTAATTCCTTGATTTTTTCCTCAAGAACATCAATCATCATGCCATTTTGATCTAAAGGAATGCCCTCAAGATTTGCTTCATAGCTTCGAAACGCATTAATACCACCAAGATACGTAGGTAAACCACAAATCCCTACGTCACCAGGGTTCAAAAAAATTTTTCCAATAGTATCAAGGGCTTGTTGTGAACCACTAGTAATGATCACCTCATCAGGATCAGCGGTAATGCCGTCTTTTGCCACTCGTTCAACGATCATTTCACGCAGAGAAAATAATCCTTGTGTCGTCCCATATTGCAAGGCATCAGCACCTTTTTCGTTCAACACCTTATGAACAACATTTTCAATGTCATCAAGTGGAAAGGATTTTGGATTTGGAAGGCCGCCAGCAAACGAGATGATCTCAGGATCCTGGGTTACTTTCAGAAGTTCACGGATTTCTGATTTCCGCATCTTCCCAGCTCTATCAGAGTACAATCTCTGTAAATCCTTCATAAAAACCACCCGTTGTTGGAATCGCTTAATTTGTTTTCTCTTTATATGAATTTCGACACAAGATAGAAAAAGGAAGAAGCTATTAACGAATCATTCTTTTTTTGGTTACTTCAGGAATGAGAGCTTTTCGATGCAAATCAAAAGCTGGCATACATTCGACAGTATCCCAATCAAGATTAAACCGATGCATAAAAACAGCAAGTTGTTCATCTGAAGTTAATTCCTTTTTATCAAGGAATAAACAACTAACTTCTTCTTCCTCTGTTTCTTCAATCATAAAAAGCCCGTATCATGATACAAACTCGTTCTTTATAAATGTTTCTTTTCCCTTTTAAAAAGAAAAAGAATAAGAAGAATTAAAGGTTATCTAGTACTCAAATCATTATAGGATAGATACTCATGTCTCAATATTGCCCTAAATGTGGAACTAAATTAGTTGTTGGAGCAAAATTTTGTTCTCGTTGTGGCG